>Ga0257127_1000226_pt1 | contig 54577 bp, 64 predicted proteins | sample SI060_135mmetaG_FD_190152 | JGI IMG/M metagenome (GOLD analysis project Ga0257127, IMG submission 190152) | Marine microbial communities from Saanich Inlet, British Columbia, Canada - SI060_135m | ecosystem: Environmental > Aquatic > Marine > Inlet | place: Canada: British Columbia | collected... | reverse complement strand
GTATCTACGTATAGCTCACGCAGTAGATCATGCTGAGAGTAGGATTTCGCCCCCTTATAACCATCTACCGCCTCTGTGTCATAACGCAAATTCAGTTCCGCATGGAAGCTAGAACCATCCTCGCCAACATCGCCATTAATAAATATTTTGGCACTGCTCTCAGATTTATACAAATCCCCGCTATCATGCTTGGTTGTGGTATCCGTCATACTGGTTGCCTGACCAATGGTCTGTCCACCATTTGTAAATATTGCAGACTCATTCTTCAATTCACCAGAAATCTCCAACTCATCCATAAATGAGCCTTCCTCTGCCACTACCGGCATTGCCGCTACAGCAATTGCAACTCCGGTTGCCACCATTGTTTTGTTAAACATTTATCTTTTCCTCTTCCATGTTTGAATGCTTACACATCCGCCTATGCGGGTGTGTCGCTTATATTTTTAGCGGATTAACGCTTGATCTTGCGAAGTGTCTTCTCTGACCAGAGGCTCTTTTTCAGCTTCTTGTTGTTCTTGATGACAACACTATTTGGAATCACAGCCCAAGTCTCATGGCCTGTATTGTAGGTTTTACCATACCAGTAACCCCAGAATTGGGCACGGACATCATCCATTCCAAAGCTCTGCCAGTCACGGTCAATGGTTTTGATCTTTTGACCATCTTTGAAGAAATCCGTACGGTAATCTGCATAACTCTTGGTATCGACATAACTGACACGACTGTCATACCACCAGTTTTCACGTTTAGGCATACTCTCGACCTTGTACACCTCTTTATCCTTGGATACGCAAGAGGCTGCGGGTAACTTCTTCATATATTTATTGCGCTGATCTTTAGGAATTTCCATCCCATTCAGACAACCGGAAAAAGTCTCTGTACCCAGTATTTTGTGGCTCTCATGCTGAGGCTTACGCAACATGACATCACCGAATGTAAAGTCGGTACCACCCCAGGCATCATCATGTGCAGGTTCTGCAAAGCGGCGAATCTTACGCAGAGCAGGCAGCCAGATTGCATAGGATTGTGACTTGGCATCATCAGCGTAGTCTGTAATCAGCATACCGGTACCTTTCAGCTTACCGGAGCGGAAGATTGCAAGGTCTTTGGTTGCAACCACACCATCATCATAGCTGTTATTGAGGTAACGCTCTACCGTCAGTGTAGAGGGTTTTTTGCCTTCAGAACGGCTGACGATTACGGTGATATTTCTACCCTTCTTGCCAATACCGTAGTTATCCAGTGAGTAGAAGTGGTTTACAAAGTAGACCTGCTCCATGACCTGGTCTGCTGTAGGTGTCCCGGATGGCAGTGGCAGATCTTTTGAGACACCAGCCAGAGCAGATGCCGAGGTGAATGAGATTGCGGCCGCAGCTACACCCATGATTACATTTTTCATACTAGAGAATCTCCACACGTAATTGATATTATTTTTAGTAACAGAGTAAAAAAACTTTTTTAAGAGCTATTTCTATTGTGTTATGTCATTTTTATAAATGCAATACTTTTTTCAATTTTTTGCAACATTGTGTAACATTTCTACAACAGTCGTATTGTCAATCCCCCTATTTTGAGAGAATAACAGGGGGGAAATCGCTGCTTTTCACCCATAAAGAGGCCCCTTATACAATTCAGAAACAACATATCATTCAGATTGATGTATAATGCGGCACCCTGAATTTATAGTTAAATGGATAGACACCGAGAGACAATGGCAAAAGAAGAACATATTGAGATGGAAGGGACGGTTACTGAGAACCTTCCCAATACAACCTTCAGAGTTGAGCTGGAGAATGGTCACCAGGTCATTGCACATATCTCTGGCAAGATGCGCAAACACTACATTCGTATCCTCAAGGGTGACAAGGTAACCGTTGCACTCACCCCTTACGACCTATCTAAGGGACGCATCGTTTTCCGCGCCCGTTAATTCGTGGACTGAACGACTCACAACTATTCACAGACTGGACTCTAACGGAGTAAACGCTATCTGAGTCTGTGCAATTTTCAAGCTTACTCAAGCTTACTCAAGCTCATAACAGCCAGCCTATTCTGCCGACACCTCACAGTTCTTGAGCAACTTACTCTTGTTAGTGTCTGTCCGAGGGTAGAGAACCTACTGCAAGCCCCAGAAAGACTATAATCTGATCTTATCGAATTCGTTAAACAGCGCTACTATTCACCTCATTCAATAAGCTCACCTTATGAATTTTCTGTGATTTTCGCTACAGCTTCTGTTCTTGGACTGGCTCCTAGCGCCCGGTAGTCAAAACTGAGCAGATCATTCTCCACACTGATCTCTACCTCTCCCCCCCCTACAAGCGCACCGAACAGCAACTCTTCCGCCAGCGGTTTTCGGATCTCCTCCCGGATTAACCGACCCATCGGGCGTGCACCCATTGCCGCATCATACCCCTTCTCAGCCAACCAGGTTCTCGCTTCACTATCCACAGAGAGCTGAACCCGTTTCTGATCAAGCTGCGTCTCCAGCTCCGTAATGAATTTATCGACAATATGGGCAATACTGGTCACGTCCAGTGAGTTAAACTGAATCGTCGCATCCAACCGGTTTCTGAATTCCGGGGTAAACTGCTTTTTCACCTCAGCCATTCCATCACTGGAGTGATCTTGGTGGGCAAAGCCGATCGATGAGCGGTTGATCTGCTCTGCACCCACATTTGAGGTCATCACCAGGACTACATTTCTGAAGTCACTCTTGCGGCCATTGCTATCAGTCAAGGCTCCATGATCCATCACCTGTAACAGTAGATTAAAGACATCTGGATGCGCCTTTTCGATCTCATCCAGTAAGAGGACCGCATACGGGTGCTGATTAACCGCATCGGTCAGTAGTCCTCCCTGATCGAACCCCACATAACCGGGGGGGGCTCCAATCAGTCGGGAAACTGTATGACGCTCCATATACTCCGACATATCAAAACGGATCAGTTCAACCCCCATCTGCATTGAGAGTTGCCGTGCCACTTCGGTTTTACCGACACCTGTCGGCCCCACAAACAGGAATGAACCGGTAGGTCGCTCTTCATTGCCCAACCCGGAACGGGAGAGTTTGATTGCACTACTGAGGGTACCAATGGCCTCATCCTGACCAAATACCACCATTTTCAGATTACGATCCAGCTTCTCCAGCTGTTCACGGTCAGATGTTGAGACATTACGGGCAGGTACCCGGGCAATCTTCGCTACCACCTCTTCCACCTCTTTGACACTGACGGTTTTACGCCGGCGTGAGGGTGGTAATAGTTGATTTCTTGCGCCCGCCTCATCCATCACATCTATGGCCTTATCGGGTAGATGGCGGTCACCGATATAACGATCTGCCAGCTCTGCCGCAGTCGTCAATGCCTGGCGGGTAAATTTCACATCATGATGCTCTTCAAAACGGCTCTTCAGCCCCAACAAAATTTTGATGGTGTCAGGCACTGAAGGTTCATGGATATCAATTTTCTGAAAGCGACGCGCCAGTGCGTGATCCTTCTCAAAGATTCCGCGATACTCCTGAAAGGTGGTTGATCCAATACAGCGCAGATCACCAGCAGCCAATTTAGGCTTGATCAGGTTTGAGGCATCCATGGTGCCTCCGGAAGCAGACCCGGCACCAATAATGGTATGAATCTCATCAATAAAGAGGATTGTATCCTGTTCGCTCTCCAGCTGTTTGAGTAACCCTTTGAGGCGCTTCTCAAAGTCTCCACGATATTTGGTTCCCGCCAACAGAGAACCAAGATCCAGCGAGTAGACCGTACTCTCTGCGATTACTTCGGGCACTTCACTATCCACAATGCGGCGTGCCAACCCCTCTGCTATGGCTGTTTTTCCGACTCCAGCCTCCCCAACCAGCAGTGGATTGTTCTTTCGCCGCCGACAAAGTACCTGAATCGTACGCTCCACCTCTGCCTCTCGCCCAATCAGGGGGTCTATTCGCCCCTTCTCTGCCTCTGCATTGAGATTAACCGCATATTTAACCAGCGGACTTTCTGAGCGGTCCTCTTGCTTCTCTTCAGACTTCTCCCCCTGTACCTCTTCCAGCTCTCCTTCTGTCGATTCACCATGGGAGATTTGATGTACTACATCCAGGCGAGAGATTCCCTGCTGTGAGAGAAAAAAGACTGCATGAGACTCTTTCTCTCCAAATAGTGCCACCAGGATATTCTCTGCGGTTACTTCACTCTTTCCCGCTGACTGCACCTGAAAGATAGATCGTTGCAAGACCCGCTGGAAGCCGAGCGTTGGTTGTGGGTCTCGATCCCCCTGCTCTGGTAACAGCGGTGTGTTCTGCTGTATAAAGTTAGCCAGTTGATTGCGCAGGATATCCAGCTTTGCACCACAGCCTCGCAAAATCGAGGCAGAGCGCGGATTATCCAGCAACACCTGCAGCAGATGCTCCAGGGTGATAAATTCATGTCTCTGGTCTCTGGCCTCTTTAACGGCAAGCCCCAATGAAAATTCCAGCTCTTTACTTAGCATTTCAATCCATCTCCCCAATCTTGTTTGATTATGCCTGCTCCATTGAGCAAAGTAGTGGGTGTTGATGCTCTCTGGCATGTCTATTCACCTGCTCCACCTTACTTTCTGCGATCTCACGACTGAAGGTACCACAAACCCCCTTTCCCCGTGTATGCACATGTAACATTACCTGTGTTGCCTGCTCCTGATCCATTCGAAAGAAGTGCTGCAACACATCGATTACAAACTCCATCGGTGTAAAATCATCATTCAACAGTACAACCTGATAACGTGGCGGCTCTTTCAACTGAGGTTTCGCCTCCTGCACATCCAGGCCATGATCTTCTTGGGAATTCATCTCATTCTCAGCCAACGCTTCATCACTCCTGTCTGTTCTATTTCTACGGCAATTCAGAATATACTACCGCTACAACACCTGCACACCCAAATTTCATGATCATTCTCTTCAATAAGCCCTATAACGTCCTGACACAGTTTCGTGACACAGAAAATCGTCCGACCCTGTCTGACTATATACCACTCAAAAGAGTCTATCCTGCCGGTCGACTAGACCGTGATAGTGAAGGGTTATTGATCTTGACTGACAATGGAAAGCTGCAGGCACGTATCAGCCATCCAAAACATAAGATGGAGAAGTGTTATTGGGTGCAGGTTGAGGGAGTCCCCGATGAAGCGGCTCTACAGAAGCTCCGTACAGGTGTTGTTATCAAAGGTGGGAAAACTGCACCGGCTAAAGCAGGTCTGATGGAACCTCCAGCCATCTGGCCTCGTGACCCTCCCATCCGTGAGCGCAAAAACATCCCGGATAGCTGGATTGAATTACGGATACGTGAAGGAAAAAATCGTCAGGTACGTCGCATGACCGCAGCCGTCGGCTTTCCAACACTTCGTCTGATCCGCGCTGCAATTGGTCCGTGGAGCTTAAATAACCTGCAACCGGGCGAGTGGATCAAACTTGAGAATATTGATTAAGGCCGATACAGGACAGTTACAAGCCCTCTACTGAATCGTTACAATAGCACCATGAATAATCGCCCCAGAGTGACTGTCGCTGCTGTGATTGAACAAGATCACCGCTTCCTCATGGTTGAAGAGCTAGACCAGGGTAGCGTAGTACTCAATCAACCGGCCGGGCATATGGAATTTGGTGAATCCCCTGAGGAGTCTGCCATACGTGAAACCCTGGAAGAGACCGGATGGCACTTCAAACCCACCACCTTGCAGGGAATTTATCAGTCTATTGATACCCTACGTGAACGCCACTATATCCGTATTGCCTATAGCGGAAATGCAACACGCCATGATCCCAACAGAAAGCTCGATGACGGTATTCTGCGCGCTGTATGGCTCACCTATGATGAGATTTTAATGGAGAAAGATCGACTGCGAAGTCCGATGGTATTGCGCTGTATCGAGGACTATCTTGCAGATCAGAATTACCCGCTCTCTCTCGTCTCAACCAGCTTTCCGACCTTTGAAACACCGGTTCCACTCCCCATTTCATAATGACTCACTTCATAACTGTTAGATGAACGCACCTCAAAAAATCATGATCGGTCTCTCTGGTGGTGTTGACTCCTCCGTTGCAGCCCAACTGCTTCTTGAACAGGGGTACAAAACCGAAGGACTGTTCATGAAAAACTGGGAAGAGGATGATGAGAGTGGCTACTGTAGCGCAGAAGAGGATTTAGCCGATGCCCAAAGTGTCGCCAACCAGTTGCACATCCCGCTCCACACCATCAATTTTTCTCATGAGTATTGGGAACGGGTCTTTAGCCACTTTCTCCAGTCATACCGTGATGGCTACACCCCAAATCCCGATATACTCTGTAATAAGGAGATTAAATTTCGTGCTTTTCTCCAACACGCAATCAATTTAGGTGCAACACACATTGCAACGGGCCATTATGCGCGTATTGAACAACACAACGGGCTCTTCTATCTCCTCAAGGGGGCTGATGAAAACAAGGATCAATCCTACTTTCTCCACCTACTGAATCAACAGCAGCTCTCCTACAGCCTTTTTCCGTTGGGGGAGATTGAGAAAGGGCATGTTCGGGAGATTGCCGCGCAGGCCCAGTTCACCAATGCACAAAAAAAAGATAGCACTGGAATCTGCTTTATCGGAGAGAGAGATTTTCGTGAATTCCTCAGCCACTATATTCCTGCTCAGCCCGGCAAGATCCTGACCCCTGAAGGTGAGGTAATTGGTGAGCATCAAGGATTGATGTTTCACACGCTCGGGCAGCGTAAAGGGCTGGGGATCGGAGGACTATCACACCACAGTGAGGCTCCCTGGTATGTGGTTGAAAAAGACCTGCTGAACAACCAGTTAATGGTTGCTCAACAGAAGAACCATCCTCGATTAATGAGCCAAACCGTGATGTCTGGCCCCATTCACTGGATCACTCAAGGGTCTCCATCACTCCCCGTCATCTGCATGGCAAAGCATCGCTACCGACAACCAGACCAACCCTGTACCATCACCCATTCTGATCCGAAGGGTGCCTCTATCCATTTCAACCAACCCCAACGTGCCGTTACCCCCGGACAATCGATAGTCTTTTATCAAGGTGAACACTGTTTGGGGGGGGCTGTGATAAAATCGACTTCATGATTAAAACTACAATACTCTTACTGTTTACACTGCTTCCGCTATCGCCTGTTTCAGCCCTAGAACCTCCCACAGAGGAGATGCAGATCCAGCACTCTGTCATCAAGATGCGCCTCTCACCCAGCGTCTCGATTGAAGATGCCGCAATTGCCATGCTCTCCAAAGCTGCTGATCTCAATCTTGCTCTTGTGGGTCGTCAACAGACTTCCAAGGCACTGCATAACCGGGGCATTCAATCCCCCCACATTGAGATTTTTCAATTCTGCAATCCTGTGGATGCCGCCAAGATGGTGCGCTATGACATCATTTATGCCTCCTATATGCCTTGCAGAATCGCACTGGTTGAAGACAACACTGGCACTCCCTGGCTTACCACACTTAATCTCAACATGATGATTGCCAAGAGTGAACTGCCGGATGAGATCTACCGTATTGCCGTATCTACCAACACCAAGATGATGACCATCATGACCGCCGGAGCAAACGGGGATTTCTAATGAAATATCTCGGCGCCCATGTCAGTACAGCAGGTGGTGTTCAGAATGCCCCTCTCAACGCACATAAGATTGGGGCCAAGGCCTTTGCTCTGTTTACCAAGAACCAGCGGCAGTGGAATGCAAAGCCACTGACTACAGAGCAGATTGATGGTTTTCTCAGTGCTATGGAGGAGTTTGACTATCTACCACAACAGACGCTTCCTCACGACAGCTATCTAATCAACCTGGGACATCCTGAAGAAGAACCACGCATTAAGTCACTAAATGCCTTTATTGATGAGTTAGAGCGGTGTCAGCAGCTCGGACTGGACCGTCTAAATTTTCATCCCGGAAGCCACTTGAAGAAGATCAGCGAAGAGGTGTGCCTAGATCATATTGCAGAGTCACTCAACCATGCGCTGGATCAGACTCGCGGTGTCAGTGCTATTATCGAAAATACAGCAGGACAAGGAAGCAACCTCGGTTACCGCTTTGAGCACCTCGCACATATCATTGACAAGGTTGAAGACAAGAGCCGTATTGGTGTCTGTATAGATACCTGCCATGCCTTTGCTGCAGGGTATGATCTGCGAACTGAGGCAGCCTATCAGCAGACGATGTCGGCATTTGATGAAATAGTTGGCTTTAACTACTTGAAAGGGATGCACATCAACGACTGTAAATCTGAATTTGAAAGTCGCGTTGATCGCCACCACAGCATTGGTCAGGGCAACATCGGACTTGAGGCTTTCCGGCTACTGATGAACGATACCCGTATTGATGAGATCCCCATGGTGCTGGAGACCATTAATAGTGATATCTGGGACCAGGAGATCAATCAACTGTATGGATTTATTGGAGAGCGCTAAGCCCCCCTGAACAAGCCATAATGTGTAGATACCTAACGTTCAGAGGTTCCCTAATGAAAGAGCCGTATCAGTCACTCACCAGATTCTGAATCGCTTCTGCAACCTCATTCAGAGGCAGAACCTGCTTTGCCCCTCCAGCTTTCACCGCCTCACCCGGCATCCCCCAGACCACACTGGTACGTTCATCCTGAGCAATCGTTTGTGCATTCACATCCAGCATCTCTTTCAGACCCAAGGCACCATCTCCACCCATCCCGGTGAGAATTACGCCAACCCCATTGGGTCCCACATTCTCAGCCATCGAGCGAAACAGAACATCTACAGAAGGTTTGTGCCGGTTTACCAATTCTCCATCATTTAAACGACAAATATAGCGGGCACCATCACGTACTACTATCAAATGGCGGTCTCCCGGGGCAATGTAGACATGACCAGGAATAATCTGCTGTCCATCTTCAGCCTGCATCACATTCATAGGCGAAGCCAGATTCATACGTTCTGCAAAGGGACGACTGAACGCTGCAGGAATATGCTGCACAATCACTACCCCCGGCATTCCGGGTGGCAGATCTTCCAATACTTCGCGAATCGCCTCTGTTCCACCGGTTGAGGCACCAATGGCGACCACTTTATCGGTTGTTTGAAAATGGCGCTTACCTTGACTTTTCTGCAGCACCACATCCGTTGAAAATTTCTTGGGAACTACCTTACCTCCCACTAAAGAGGATTTTACTTCTCTTTGATCACTGGGTGTTGGCTCTGATTTCCGTGGAATCACCTGTTTCACGTTGGCGCAAGCCACCATTTTCACCTTCTCTACGATCTCCTCACCATACCCCTCGAAGGAGTTTGCCAGATCCACTTTAGGTTTGGTTACAAAGTCGATTGCACCGGCTTCCAGAGCTTGCAGGGTAATATCGGCCCCCTTCTCTGTCAGTGATGAAACCATCAACACTGGCAATGGGTGAAGACGCATCAAATTGCGCAAAAATGTGACGCCATCCATCTTTGGCATCTCCACATCCAGCGTTATCATATCCGGCTTCAGCTTTTTGATCTTCTCACGCGCCATGTAGGGGTCGGTTGCAGTCCCCACCACAGAAATACCGGGATCACTCTCCAGGATGGAGGTAAGCATTTTTCGAATCAGAGCTGAATCGTCTACGATCAAGACCTTAATCATCGCACTACTCCTGATACCATTCTAAACAATAGAGCACTCCTGACAATACCTATCAAAATAGTTCAATCTCACCCTCTTCCTGAGTTACTGAAGGTTGATCCATATATTGCTTCTCTTCTCGCAGTGACTCTTTCTTTTCATGCATGGAACGAAGTCTTTTTACTTTCATCACGCCGGTTGCCGGAAAGTAGATCACTTTACGGGGAAATATATCACCGATGTCATGCGCGGTCACATCAAACCCTTCGGTAAACAGATAATCAAAAACAAAACCGATGTTATACCATCCAATCTTGGCCATCTGGTTCAAGATTCGTCCCCCTCCAGCCACCTTGAACTCAAGGTTTTCTCTGCGTCCACCATGCTTCAATACGTCATTAATCAGGTGCTCCATTGCAAAGTTGCCGTAGCGTGTTGCATCTGATACTTTTGCACCCGTTTCCTGCTGCCCTTTATCAACCGGGAGCATAAAGTGGTTCATTCCACCGATTCCTGTCACACGGTCTCGAACGCAAGCCGCTACACATGAACCGAGTACGGTCTCAATCCCGTCATTGGACTGCGTTACAAAGTACTCACCCGGTAAAATCGTACTGACATAAGAGTTAAATTGACTCTTCCATCCTCTACGAATTTTCTCAAACCCCGGTAAAACTCCACCATCATTTGGGCGTTCGATCATGAAGTTCTCTGGTAGATTGTTTTGCCAATCAACTTAAAGCGCTCTGTCACTTTAAACAGTGACTCTGAGTGGCCAATAATAAGATGTCCATTCTCAACAAGATAATCAGCATAACGGTCCGTCAAACGAGCCTGTGTCTCTTTATTAAAATAGATCATCACATTGCGGCAGATAATGACATCAAAGGGCCCTTTCATCGGCCACTCATGCATCAGGTTAAGTTGCTTAAAGGTGATCATCTCGCGCAACTCATCCTTAATACGTACCTTACTGCCATTTTCACCCGAACCATGCTTAAACCACTTAGTGAGCCGACTCTGACTCATCCCTTCTACGCGACGTTCATCATAGATACCAGCCTTACCATGTTCAACTACATTAAAATCGAGATCTGTTGCCAATATCTTCACATCCCACCCAGGAGGTACCGCCTCTTTCACGGTAATTGCCAGTGAGTAGGGCTCTTCCCCCGTTGAGCAGCCTGCAGACCAGATGCGGAGTTTCTTAGTAGCACTATTCTTCTTCATCAAGCGAGGCAACTCTTCCTCTCTCAAAAAATCGAAGTGGTGCTCTTCACGAAAGAAGAAGGTGAGATTTGTGGTAATCGCATTCACAAAATGGCTAAATTCCTCTTCAACATGACTATCCACATAGTCCAGATACTGTTGAAATGAATCCATCCCAAAATTGCGAAGCCTCTTCGTAAGCCGGTTGTAAACCAAGCTACGCTTTGCCTCTGACAGGTTAATACCTGCATGCTCGCCAATAATCTTCTGAACGCGACTAAAATCCGCATCCGTATATGAAAATTCTGAAAAGGAATTATCAACCATTTGATCAGCCTGCTGAGTTATTCAATTATCAAAAGCCTTATCAAGCTGGCTCATGACCCCACTATTAATCAGATGGTCAATATCAAGCAAGACTATCATCTTCTCATTGTCAGTGGTCAACCCTGTCACAAAATCAGAACTGATTATGCCATGAAAATCGGGGGCAGGACGAATACTATCCAGCTCCACATTACAGACATCTGAAACTCCATCTACCACCACGCCAACCACTTTATTCGTGACATTCTGTCCACCATCTTCACTCTCATCTGTACGATGAACATTCAATACGATGACCACAGTCAACTCATCATAGCGAACCTCTTCAAGCTGGAAGCGCAGACGCAGATCAATCACCGGAACAATGGCACCACGCAGGTTAATGACCCCTTTGACATATTTTGGGGTATTGGGGATGACGGTAGGAACTTCCCACCCCTTAATCTCCTGAACCCGAAGAATATCAAAACCATACTCTTCACCACCAAGCACAAAGGTTAAATGTTGACGAACCTCTTTCTCTTCATCAACAAAGTTTCCACCTTCGATCCCATTGGCCCCTGATTCTAACTGACCTGCTGCTGCTTGAGTTTGCATCAATACCCCCTCTTTTTCTTTCTATAGAGGGAGAGACTAAGCGCTATCAAGCGTAGTTGTCAATATGGGGATTGGAATCATTAGGAGTTTGTTTTTCTTCATCTCTTTTGGCACGATTCTCACCCCTCTTTTGTGGGCGTTTACGCTGCTTTTTCTCTGGGTTGCGTTCAGGGTCTGCCTCATCGACCCGATGAGAGCGCGGCACTGAAGTAACCGGATCGACCCCACCGTGGTGTGGCGGTGTAGGTGCCGGCGGTGTTTTGATTGAAATATCGATCATAATCTATCCTCCTCATGCCGCAGAGTTCCAATTGACTGTCTCTACGATCCTCTCCAGATCCAACAAGGTCACCGGAATACCATCATAATGAATAATATGGTAGGCATACTGAGATAGTCGCCCTCCCCCAAGCATAGGCAGTGGCTCTCGATCTTCCATTTTCAGAGAGACCACCTCTGAAACATCATCTACCAGTAACCCAATCCGTTCATCACTACCCAGTGATACAACAACAATTCTGCTGTATTCAGTATCTGCATCACGCATCAAACCAAACTCAACGGAGGTATCTACAATGGTGAGCAAGATACCTCGAAGATTGATCACACCCACCACAAATGAGGGTGCTCCGGGAACACGCGTTATCTCTGGAATATAGATAACCTCCTGAATTTTAAGAACTTCAATTGCATAGATCTCGCTATTCAAGGTAAAGGTGATGAACCGGTCATCTTGTGGAAGCGTATTCATGCCGCCATCCCCTCACCCTTCGCCTCGCCAAGATCTCCATATGCAAGAAACTCATTCCCCATCTTCTTACTGATCATCCCGGCAATATCAAGAATCATTGCCACACTGCCATCACCGGTAATCGTTGCCCCGGAATACCCCGGCATACCTCTTAACAAGGAGCCCAGCGGCTTAATCACAACCTCCTCCTGACCAATTACCTGATCTACCACCAGTGCTAATGAGTGCCCCGTCAACTCAATGACTAAAACCCGTTGATCAGCGGATTGAATCCGGGGTTCATCCAGTAATTGAGAGGCATAAATCAGCGGATAGGTTCGATCTCTAAGACGGACCACTTCACGCCCCCCCACCTTTCCAACTTCAACTAAACTTCGCTCAAACAACTCCATAATACCGGGTAATGGAATCGCATAATTCTGGTTGCCGACAAGCACCATCAGGGTCGGCATAATGGCCAGGGTGAGCGGCACCTGAATAGAGATGGTTGTTCCCCCACCAACTTCAGAGTCAATCTCAACTTGGCCATTGAGCTGACTGATATGGGTCTTGACCACATCCATCCCTACACCACGACCAGAGACATCTGAAATCTCTTTCTTGGTTGAGAACCCCGGTTCAAAAATCAGGCTGAAGAGCGCACGATTGGATAGCTGCATTGCAGTCTCATGATCCATCATCCCCCGTTTAACCGCCAGATGACGCAAGGTTTCAGGATTCATTCCTGCCCCATCATCCTTAATTGTCAACAGAATATGATCACCCTCCTGCTCAGCAGAGAGCACTACAGTACCCTCAGCAGGCTTACCATGCGCAAGACGCACATCGGGAGTCTCAATTCCATGATCAACTGCATTTCGAATCAGGTGAATCAAGGGGTCCGCTAACTCTTCTACCAGGTTTTTATCAACTTCAGTCTCTTCACCGACCAGTTGTAACTTAACTTTACGCCCCAATTTTTTGGCCAGATCACGTACCACTCGAGGAAAACGACTAAATACCTTGCGTACAGGCTGCATACGCAAACGCATCACCACCTCTTGAATATCTGTTGTCAGCAGGTTGAGGTCTGATATAGTCCGGTCCACAATCTCAGAAGAGATCGACTGTTTCAAATTATCAAAACGGTTACGGATGAGTACCAGCTCACCCACCATATTCATCACGTCATCCAAACGACGCGTATCTACCCGTACACTGGACTCAACTTTTGAAGCATGCCCCCCTTTCTTCGAAGGTACGACTGGAGACTCCTGTTTAACTGCAGCCTTTTTGGTCGCGGTCACTGCTGTATCAACAGATGGAGCCTGCTGAGAAACAACCTGTTCCACCTGATCCTCTACAGGGGACGGGGTTGCTGATGCTACTGCTTGTGGTACATCACCCGGACTATCCTCTCCGTCTAGTGCATCCAGAAGCAGATCAAACTCATCATCGGTAATATCGTCATTTGGATCACCACCGAGCAGTACATCGGTTACAAAACCTGCTGAACTGCTTAAATCATCCCCTTCCGAAGAATCATCCAGCTGATCAAGCAGTGCTTCAAACTCATCGTCTGTAATATCGTCATCACCATCCTCCGCAGAGTGGGAAACCGTTTCTGTAACCACAGGTTCTGGTTCAGCAACCACCTCTACGGGTGCTGCCTCCGCACCCCCTCCATGGAGCATTGCCTCAAGCTGCTGGAGAACTTCAGCCGGAGCGGAGGCCGGTTCAACCCCTTCCTGCAGGGCCTCAAACATGGTATTGAGTTCATCCACTGCGGCCAACACCGGGTCCATGACCTCTTGTGTTAGCTGAAGTTGTCCCTCACGAATCTTTCCAAACAGGTCTTCTGATCGGTGACACAGCTCTACAATCGCACTCAGCTCAAGAAATCCGGCCCCACCCTTGATGGTATGGAATGCCCGAAATACAGCATTCAGAGCTTCGGAATCATCTGGATTACTTTCAAGATCAACCAACTGTTCATTCAGCCCCTCCAGTAGCTCTCCAGCCTCCTGTAGGAAGTCATGAAAAATCTCGCTGTTAGGGTCAAATGCCATCTGTTTTCCTCTACATCAAAATCCCAGGCTAGAGAGCAGATCATCTACCTCATCCTGACTTTTAACAACATCACTCTGTTTAAGTCCCGGCACAACAGGCCCATGTGCATCACCTTCTGAGCGGGTTTCTTCCTCTTCCTGACCGGAAAGACGCACCAACTCAATCAGACTATCCTCTACCCGACCGATTACATCAACCACCCGGTGGATAATCTGACCACTCAGATCCTGAAAACTCTGCGCCATCATCACTTCATTGAGGCGTAAATGGAGTCTTTCTGAGTTGCCCGCTGCAATCGACATAAATTCAGTAATGTCATCACTTAATTCACGAAACTGTTCCACATCCAACTCTCTATTGCGGAAACGGTCCCACCCTTCTGCTATCTTATCGGCACCATCGATAATCCCCTTAGCCAATGGAACACTCTCTTCTACCGCAGCCAGGCTCTCATTGGCTGCACTCTCCATTAATTCAATCACATGGTGAAGCCGTGCACGGATATCTGTAATCTCCTGACCGGTCACACCCGAGGTGCCCAGGTCCTCTTTAAACTGGGATACCGTATCATGCAGTTCACGGGTCAACACACCCACTTGTTGGTAAATCGGGTTATCTTTCAGCTCTAGCAGTGACTCAACTTGCTCATTGGCTGCAGCCACATCATTGTGCTCTAACGCCAGAACCAACTCACGCGCCTGATCCAGTGAAATCAATGGTTTTACATCCCCCATAGCCGTTCTGCTCCTGACTTTCTATCTCTTTTGATCGATACGTTCAAAGATTTTTTCAATCTTCTGATTGAGCGTACCTGCAGTAAAGGGTTTTACTACATACCCATTAATACCCGCTTTGGCTGCCTCGATAATCTGTGCTTTTTTCGCCTCGGCGGTTACCATCAAAACCGGGGTATTTTTGAGTTTGGGGTCTGCACGAACCGCCTTCACCAAATCCAGCCCCGTCATTCCCGGCATGTTCCAATCCGTTACCAGAAAATCGACGCCTCCCTGCTGAAGAATGGGTAACGCCGTTCTTCCATCATCGGCCTCATCAAGATTCTTAAAACCCAGCTCTCCCAACAGATTTTTTACAATTCTACGCATGGTTACAAAATCATCTACAACCAGAATTCTCATTCCTTTATCCATAGCGCTACACCCAATCCTTCATTCTTGACCGCAATCGCATCATTGCCTGTCCATGTATTTGCGAAACTCTTGATTCACTCACTCCCATGACCTCTCCTATCTCTCTCAGGTTGAGGTCCTCCTGATAATAGAGGGCCATCATCATCTTCTCTCTATCGGGCAGTCGCCCTATCTCTTTAGCTAAGGTATCCCTGAAACCCACGTCAGAGAGCATTTCAAGCGGCCCCAAGCGGCCATCTTCAATGTTACTGCCCCCAGGAGTCTCTTCATCCAACAGATCAATGGAGTAAAAACAGGTCATATTGGAGTCGCGCACAATCTTGCTGTACTCCTCAACCGAAACCCCCATCTCGTCAGCAATCTCCTGATCAGAGGTCCCGCGCCCCTGCTGTTCCAGACGACTCAATGCTCCCATTGCATCCCGGCTCTTGCGATGTACTGAGCGAGGCGCCCAATCCCCCCGACGTAGTTCATCCAGCATTGCACCCCGTATTCGAATCGATGCATAGGTGGTAAATTGCGCCCCCTGGGAGGCATCATATTTATTGAGCGCCTCAAGCAGGCCGATCATACCGGCCTGAAACAGGTCATCAATCTGTACCGATGAGGGTAGACGTGCTGAAAGATGGTGAGCCAGCCTTTTGACTAACGGCAGATGCTCTTCGAGCTGTTGCTCGACGCCTCCTTTCTGTACCGTTGCATATGCTGCATGTCCCTTCACGTTTAACTTACCCTACTTCACTCTGCAAAAGTCGCTCAACAAAAAATTCAAGATACCCTCCGGCCCGACTGGGTTTTGGCCAGCGCTCTATGCCTGCAGCAATGCGACGGAACGCTTTTGCTGAAGGGCTGTTTGGATCCATATCACACACTGCATTTTGTTTCTGAATAGCCCGACGCAATGCCTGATCAAAAGGTACCGTTCCCAAATAGTCGAGTGTAACATCCAGAAAACGTTCAGCCACTAAGGAAAGTTTTTTATAGAGAATTCTTCCATGCGCCTCACTCTCAACCATATTGGAGAGGATATGGAACCGTTCAACACTATACTCACGACTCAACACCTTAATCAGTGCATAGGCATCGGTAATAGAAGAAGGCTCATCACAGACAACCACAACCACCTCATGTGCTGCCCGACCAAAGCTGACCACACTATCAGAAATACCTGCAGCCACATCAACAATCATGGTATCAACCGGGTATTCAAGCTCGCCAAAGGCACGAATCAACCCGGCATTTTCAACCGGGGTCAATTCAGCCATCCGTTTAACGCCTGATGTTGCCGGAATGACCTGTATACCGGAAGGACCCTGCAGAAGGATTTCATCCAGATTTTTTTCACCATTCAGTACATGAGAGATATTGAATTTAGAGTGTAAACCTAACATGACATCCACATTTGCCAATCCAAGATCTGCATCCATCAACACCACTTTATGCCCTTTCTTGGCAAGTGATATCGAGAGATTGACAGACACATTGGTCTTGCCAACCCCTCCCTTTCCACTGGTGACCGCAATCACTTTGACCGGCTTCTGTTGTCCTCTCATTCTTCTGATTCCCTCTGCCTGATCTACCATAGTACTATCCTGTTACCTGAGTTCTGTTTGAGTGCTGCAACCCACCCTGTAGCAGGGTGAGGCGTTCTTTCTCATTACGTTTTTGAGAGACCAGTTGATCGACCAGTTCGCGTCCTCTGGCTACCTGCAGATCCTCAGGGACCCGTTGTCCATTCCCCAGGTAAAGTAATGGCAGTCGATGACGCAACAAAACACTGACTGCAGCACCCAGCTCCCCACCTTCATCCAGTTTGGAGAGAATCGCCCCTTTCAACTCAATACGGTTAAAAACAGCAACAGTCTCATCCAGCGCCTGCTCCTGTGTGGTTGCAGAAACCACCAAATAAGGGTCTATTTTGATCTCCCCTGTACGCAGCACTGCCAACTGCTCCAGCAACTGCATATCTCGCTGACTCAAGCCCGCAGTATCGATAATCACCAGATCACGGTCCTGAATCGCTTCAAGTGTCTGATGAAGATCTTCGATCTCATTCACTGCGTATACTGAAACACCAATCAGCGCCCCAAAGGCACGTAACTGCTCTTGCGCACCGATCCGAAAGGCATCTGTTGTCACCAGAGCAACTCGACTGGTTCCGTTACGCAAGGCATAGCGGGCTGCCAATTTGGCTGCCGTTGTGGTCTTACCCACACCTGTAGGCCCTACCAGTGCGATCACTCCACCTTGTTGCAGCACCTGATCATCCCCCATCGGCAACTCAGTTTCCAGCCAGTTCAGCGCGTGCGACCAATGGTTATCTGAATCTTCAGACTTCACTGCATCCCAAATTTGCTCACAGATATCGGAAGCAATACCCAACTCAGCCAACCTTTCATTCAGCCAATGCTGCTGTGGCTCTCCTTCAATCGGTGAAACTGACTTCACCAGAGAGAGATGCTGCTCCATCATGGTACGCATCTGCTGCATTTCGCGGCGCATCTCTGTCAACTCGTTAGAACCCTTCATCGTTGGCGAGCCAACTGCAGCCGGGGTAACCGCTGCATCTGCAGCAAATTTGAGTTCAGTCGGGCGCTGCTTAAAGCGGGTATGGTGCTCTGCCTTACGCTCTTCTGTAGCGGCCTCAACCTCCAACATATCCGGGTCAACGGCAGCCACTACCTCAACACCACCCTCAACTTTACGCTGAGAAAGTATCACTGCTGAGCTACCCTGTTCCCGTCGCACCTGCCTCAAGGCCTGGGACATAGAAGGGGCAAAAAAACGACGCATCTTCATGAGTTATGAATCTCTTTCTACTCTATATTAATTTGTAATTAACCTTGACCACCCACATTCGCAACCATACGAATTGAGCGATCATCCGGCACCTCTGTATAAGAGAGTACTGTCAAGTCTGGCAGGGAGTGACGGAACATCCGCGCAAGTAGACGACGAATCGTTGGCGCGACCAATAATACTGCTGGCTGCCCTTCGACCTCTTGTTGCTGTACCGCATCCAATAACGATTGATTCATCTGTTCTGCCAATCCAGGTTCTAGTGCGGAACCCCCTGTTCCACCACCCTGAACCGACTGATGCAATATCTGTTCCAGGTTAGGGTCCAAAGTGATTACAGGCAGTTCACCAGCAATACCTGCAAGCTCCTGCACGATAGAGCGCCCCAGGGCATTTCGTACCGCCATTGTCAAAGCGTCAGGATCTTGACCTTTTGGCGCATGCTCAGCCAAAGTTTCAGCAATTGTGCGCATGTCGCGAATAGAGACTGCCTCCTCCAGCAAATTCTGCAATACCTTGAGCACAACCACCCACTCTACAGTTTTCGGCACCAGATCTTCGACCAGTTTCGGCGCACTCTCTGAAAGGCGCTCCAACAGCTCCTTCACCTCATCCACCCCAATCAATTCGCTGGCATGGCTACGTACAATATCACTCAGATGTGTTGCCACAACCGTACTGGCATCCACTACGGTATACCCCATCGACTGCGCATGCTCTTGGTGATCACTATCAATCCAGACTGCATCCATTCCAAAGGTGGGATCTTTGGTCTGCTTCCCCTCAAGCTCACCAAAAACCTGCCCTGGGTTGATTGCCAGATAGTGATCTGGAACCAATTCCCCCTCACCCACAGGGACTCCCATCAACTGCACACGATAGGCTGTTGGAACCAAGTCCAGATTATCTTTGATATGCACAGCATGCACCAAAAAACCCAGCTCTTTCGAGAGTTTTCTCCGAATCCCTTTAATACGATCAATCAACTCCCCTCCCTGGTTGGTATCAACCATTGGAATCAGTCGGTAACCAACCTCCAGCGTCAATGGATCGACCGTCTCTACATCATCCCAACCGACATCTCTCTCACGCGGCACCTCCATCTCATCCGCAGCCACTTCAGTTGCTGCGGCCTCCTCCACCTTCTGCTCCTGGTTTTTCATGGAGATCATATAAGCCGCACCACCCAGGATTGAGGCCAGCGTCAGGAAGGCAAAGTTGGGCATACCCGGAATGATACCCAACAGTCCAATAATACTGGCTGCAACTATCAACGTTTGTGGCTTTGCAAATAGCTGGCCAAAAATTTGCCCGCCCAGGTCTGACGCATCAGAGACACGCGTCACCACAATGGCCGTTGCCGTCGAGAGCACCAATGCCGGAATCTGCGCAACCAGACCATCTCCAACGGTCAAGACAATGTAGTTCTCTGCCGCCTGTGCCGCACTCAGATCATGTTGTGCCATACCGATAATGAAACCACCCACAATATTGATAAAGAGGATCAGGATTCCAGCAACCGCATCCCCTCGCACAAACTTACTGGCACCATCCATCGAGCCATAAAACTCGGCCTCCCTGGCAACATCAACCCGACGCTGCTTCGCCTCATCCTGATCGATCAACCCGGAATTGAGATCCGCATCAATCGCCATCTGTTTACCCGGCATCGCATCCAGGGTAAAGCGGGCACTCACCTCCGAGACACGCCCCGCACCCTTGGTAATTACTACAAAGTTAATAATCACCAGAATCATGAAGACCACCAACCCCACCGCAAAATTACCACCAATCACGAAGCTGCCAAAGGCCTCAATTACATTACCTGCAGCTGCTCCTCCACTGTGACCCTCCATCAGAATGACGCGGGTAGAGGCGACATTGAGCGCCAGCCGCATCAAGGTGGAGATTAAAATAATGGTTGGAAAGACAGAAAAGTCGAGCGGTCGCATCGCATAGACCGCTGTCATCAAAACAATCAGTGCCAACGCGATATTAAAGGTAAAAAAGATATCCAGCGCCCAAGGCGCCAAGGGGATGATCAACATCGCCATAATCATCACCAACATCAGAGGCGCACCAAGCGCCTGGGTAATAATTCGTTTCAGTTGTTCTAGATCCATCGTGCTATTCTACTGGACTGCATCCGCTTTCACACCATCTGCTCTGCACTATTCACCTCAGGATTACCCTCTGCATCCATCTGATACTCTTCGGGAATGGGTAGATCCTTCAAAACCCTATCCTCCATATCCGCTACAACACCATCCAGTTGATATACATGGGCCAGCAGTTGTGCGATCGCCATATAGAGTCCCTGCGGAATCTCCTGCCCAATCTCAGCAGAAAAGTAAAGTGCTCGTGCCAGAGGTGGTGCTGAGATCATCACCACATCATGCTTCTGGGCAACGGTTCGAATCTGCAGCGCAATCAGGTCTGCCCCTTTGGCAACAATCCGCGGAGCACCCATATTCTCCTGATCATACTTCAGTGCCACGGCGAAATGGGTCGGGTTGGTGACCACTACATCAGCATCGGGGACATCCTGCATCATCCGGTTCATCGCAATCTCTTGCTGTCTACGACGAATCTGCTGTTTTACTTCAGGACGTCCCTCAGAATTTTTCGCCTCGTCCTTCACCTCTTGCAGTGTCATCTTCATCTGCTGGTTATGATTCCAGAGCTGAAAAGGGACATCAATCGCCACCACGGCAATCATGGTGAACGCGAGTATCAGGTAGAACCAGGCCATCGCATTGCCTGCATGGAGAATGGCCTGGTTGACCGGCTCTGCTCCGAGTCCCAAAAAGAGACCAATTTGAGAAGAGAGTAGCCCTGTTGCCACCGACATCACCAGCACAAATTTGGCAATAGATTTAAATAACTCTACCAGCGTCTTGATAGAGAACATATTGGCAATCCCTTTAGCCGGGTTCAGCTTGCTGATCTTGAAGGCCATCGCCTGCGTACTAAAGGCCCACCCCCCCATCATAATGGGTGAGGCGAGCGCAGCGATCGCCATCACTGCAACAAAGGGGACCATCAACCAGATACCATTCATAAAGAGGTCGACAAACAACCCCATCATGGCAGTGGTGTCATAGAAGTAGTGACGTCCCGGTTGTAATCCTTTGGCAAGACCCGCCATAATCTGTCGAACCATCTCGCCACCCAGTGTCAGAAAACCAACCGCCGACATCATCAACATCACAAAGGTATTGAGGTCCTTAGAGCGGGGTATCTGCCCTTTTTCGCGACTTTCCTCGAGGCGTTTTCCGGTAGGTTCCTCGGTCTTTTCGGTACCGTCTTCGTTATCTGCCATAACTTACCCCCCGTCCAGTCGCAGTGCCTGTACTGCCGAGAATGCCTTTTCGATCAATTCGACCAGACGCGGATAGACTTGCTGTGGAAAGGCGACGCTTACCAGCCAGAACCCCACCATAATAGAGACCGGAAAGCCAACCGCAAAAATATTGAGCTGAGGTGCGGCACGAGTCACTACACCAAACGAGATATTGATCAACAATAGTGTAATCACAATGGGTATTGCGATTTTCACCCCCCCGATAAAGATCTCTCTACTCCAACTCACCACCGACCAGATTGCATCCTGCGACAGTGGGTGGCTGGAGACCGGCATGGTAAAAAAGCTCTCTCTCAAGGTATCCAGGATCATTAAGTGGCCATTCAAAGAGAGAAAGACCAGGGTTGCAAACAGCACGTAGAGCTGAGCCAATACCGGGACCTGGACCCCATTATTGGGGTCGATTGCCATCGCAAACCCCAACCCCATCGACATCCCCATCGTCTGCGCTGCCACCGTATAGGCCTGAAAGATCATCGACAGTACAAACCCCATCGCCAACCCAATCAAAAATTGGTTGGCAATCTGTAACACACCTCCCAGAGTAAACGGGTCCAGCATTGGCATGGGGGGTAGCGTTGGAGCCATGACCAAGGTCACCACTACGGTCATCATCACCCGAATTCGAACCGGGACCGTGCGCGTAGAGAAGGTTGGCGCCACCACCAACATTCCGGTCACCCGAATAAAGGGCCAGAAATAGAAACCGATCCAGTTGTTGATTTGATCAACGGAAACCGTCAACACACCTCTCCGTAATTACCCATCTACTTTATCCAATCAGAAAGGGGATACTTTCATAAAGACGCCGGGTAAAATCCATCATCGTGGCCAACATCCAGTTACCCGCCGTCATCAAGACAAACATAATCACCATCAGCTTCGGAATAAAGCTGAGGGTCATCTCATTGATCTGTGTTGCCGCCTGAAACACACCAATCAACAGACCAATCGCCAGTGAAGAGAGCAACAACGGTGCCGCCAACATGGCTGCCACCTCCATCGCCTGTTGCCCAACGGTAATTACGGTCTCTGGAGTCATGCGCGCCCTCCCTTATTGAACCAGAAAACTGGAGGCCAGCGTACCCAGCACCAGGGTCCAGCCATCCACCAACACAAACAACAATATCTTGAACGGTAGCGAGATAATCATCGGTGACAACATCATCATACCCATTGACATCAGTAGACTCGCAACCACAATATCGATAATCAGAAAGGGGATAAAGATCAAGAAGCCAATCTGAAACGCTGTCTTCAGCTCACTGGTCATAAAGGAGGGGAGCAGCACAGAGAATGGGACATCCTTCTCATCTTCAAAAGAGGCTACGCCAGACATCTCGCCAAAAAATGCCAGATCATCCTCTCGCACCTGTTGCATCATAAAGCCCCGAAAAGGGACAGAGCCTTTCTGTAGTGCGGTCTCCATATTAATCTCATCTGCCATCAGTGGCACAACGGCCTGATCATAGGCCTGATTAAAAATAGGAGACATAATGAAAAAGGTCATAAACATCGCCAACCCGATCAAGATCTGATTATTGGGGCTCTGCATCGTGCCCATCGCCTGACGTAACAGGGCCAACACAATCACAATACGGAGAAAAGAGGTCATGGTCATAAATGCTGCCGGTAACAGAGTCAGCATCGTCATCATGATCAGGATTTGCAAACTGAGGGTATAGGTCCCGCCATCTTCACTCAACGTGATCGCTGGAATTCCCGCCGCAAAAGAGCTGACAGGAGCGAGCAGTAATAGCAATAACCCCAACCAATTCAGCGGAAACCAGTTAGATGCACGTGATTTCGACTGCTCCACAGTAGCAACAACCGTTCGAGAAGTTCTCATATTATTCACGTTCTGACTTTTTAGCGTTCAACACCTTTTTGAGTGCCTCCGCAAAGGGCGGAGCCTCACCACTATACTCCTCACCCAGCTCCAGAGGTTCAGGAAAAACATAGAGCGTCTGGATACCACCGCCCGGAGAGATCCCCAACAATAGGTGAGTACCACCCGCATCAACCAGAAGAATACGGTCACGCCCTCCCAGAGACAAACCACCAACAGCACGAAGCTGCCCTCCCAAAGCAATCCCAAAACGGCCACTACGCCTCAAAACCCAGGCAATTCCAATAATCAGCAGTACAACCAACAGCAGGCTAAAGAAGGTCTGAAACAGTTGTGCCATCCCCAACGGCTGGTTAACCAATTCAATCGCTTGTTCACTCTCGTTCATGGGGCTATTTTAGCAGTAATTTTGCACTAAAGAACACCTCTAAAAACTCTTAAATCAATATCTTGTATTCAATAATTGCAGCTACTCCGGCTTCATACCACTGAAATTTCAGATCATTCATCTAGTCTCCCCCGGAAATAGCTAAAAACCTCTGAAAACAGATCAATGTCACTTCTTGATTTTACGTATACGCTCTTCGGGAGTAATCACATCCAGTACTCGAATGCCAAACTTCTCATTCACCACAACCACCTCACCATGTGCGATCAAGGTCCCATTGGCTCTGACATCCAGCGTCTCTCCTGCCAGACGATCCAACTCAACGACCGACCCCTGCGTCAACTGCAATAGATTTCGAATGGTAATCATCGTGCTGCCCACCTCCATTGCAAGGGAGACCGGAACATCCAGCACCACATCAAGGCTGATCTCCTCACCATCCCCCTCGCTACCGGTAAAGTCCTCCATTGGAGCAGACCCATCAACACCCTGCTCTTCCAACGCATCTCCCCAACCAGCCAGTTCTGCTTCGGCCGCATCCAGGTCTACTTTTTCGTCATCATCACTCATTGCTCTGCCTTATTGAATATTCTTGTTCTGATCGACTTTCAGCACCAATTCTGGAACTTCAACACCTTCTGTTACACGGATCGCCTTACATCCATCATGGACACCCAATTTACCACGTACAACCGGCACGTCCTCTACACGTAAAAGTACTGTCTCGGGCATTTCAATGGGAATAATGTCTCCCGCTTCCATATTCAGCACGTCACTGACTTTCATACTCACCTCAGTCAATTGACAATCCATCGCTACGTTAATCCCCTCCACTTCATGAAAGAGTGCTTTCGACCATCGATCATCCACATCACCCGCTTCTGTAACCGTTCCAGATTCCAGTTTTTCTCGCACGGGGTCCAGCATAGAGTAGGGGATGACCATATGCATCTCGCCACCAACCCCCTCCAGATCCACACTCATCTCCATCACTACAACAGGATCTGTAGGCCCCACAATATTGGCAAATTGTGGATTCACCTCATGCCCGACCGACTCAAAATCGACCGTCTCAACCATCTCCCAAGCACTCACCATATCCTCAAAAAAGTGTTCCAACATAATGCTGATGACCCGATTCTCAACCACTGTAAATTCACGCCCCTCAATACGGAATGCAAATTTACCGAGACCACCAAAATAGTAGTCCACTGCCGAAAAAACCAACTTGGGATCAAAGGTAACCAGCGCAGTCCCCCGAAAAGGGTTAATCCTGACCAGATTCAGACTGGTGGGCAGAAAAAGGTTTCTCAAATATTCACTAAACTTGATGACATTGATACCCACTACGCCAATTTCTACCGTTTTACGCAGTAGATTAAAAAGTGTAATGCGGTGATTTCGGGCGAACCGCTCTGCGATCATCTCCATGGTTGGCATGCGCCCACGGATAATACGTTCTTGAGTCGTAAAGTCGAAATTGGAGACATCCCCATCCAACTCCATTCCTAAACCCAAGTCAGTCTCTACATCTCCCCCATCCATCCCACTGAGGAGGGCATCCACTTCGGCTTGTGACAGCAAGTCATCCATTTTATGAGTACTTCATTCCCTACAAGACTATTTTCTACCTACTTTAGCAAACACGATGAATGTCTGCTGCTCTTCATAGGCCTTGAATAGCAATAAATATACCAACAAAAAAAAGCATTTACTTTTAATGAGTTATTCATTCACTCAGCCACAACACCGAGTCAGTGTCGACAAAGTGACGACTCAAACAGGCGATTACATTCTATCCAGCATCACCGGGTTCCCTGCGACTATCTGGCTGTGATCCAGATTTTCAAGCTCATCCAGCCTGCCTCGGTCTTCCAGATCTCTTCGGAAGATATAGCGCTGTAACAGCGCACGTGTACCAGAACTTAAACGCACAAAGGTCACTCCGACAACCATCCCTTCTCTGCCATCCGAGCCCTGATATCTCTTTCCTCCCATTATTTTAACATCAATCGTGATGTTTCCGAATAGTGGCAGCGTTAATTGTCCATCATAGAGCTGGGTTCCCTTCGGAGGCATATAGAGTGACTTTCCGGTCAACTTCAACCCCAAGCCAAGATCACTCAGGTCTTCCACAATAATCTCTCGAACCCCCATCTCCCTTAAGCTGAGAGAGTCAAACTTAAGATCACCATGCGTCTTGGTTCGGTGTGACTGCCGATGCTGAACCAATAGATACGAGTCTGGTAACTGACAATGAACCCCCTCATCTCTCAGCTCTACCTGTTCAACTGCAATCTGTATCATTCCTTCATCAAGCTGGGTCAACAGGATCAAGCCATGCTCAACGATCAGCTCATTAAATTTATTCTCATCTGAGGGTTCCAACAATATCTGTTTCTGCTGTGGATCAAATTGCATCACGACAGAGGTGTGATAATGGTGTGTTGCGCTTGTCTCATCATCGACCATTAACTGCACTGGTTTTTTTATCTGTTGCAACAGCTTCAACAGCCCATCATATTCCGGTCCCACAACCTTTTTGCAGAAATACTCTGAAAAGCTTTGCTTACTCACCGGGGTGAGAAAATAACTCTCTTTCTGATCACTCATTCACTTATTCTCTGGTTCAACATTAATAGTCCATCATGAAGCGGCTATCAACACCGTCTTGATTGAGGACCAGAATTGAGATTCTTCGGTTTGATGCTGCCTCAGGGTTTTCCGGATCAAATGGACGGGTATCTGCCAGACCGACCACCCGATCAATCTGATCCGCTTTTATCCCGCCTTTCACCAAGGCCCTTCGGGCTGCATTCGCACGATCTGCAGACAGCTCCCAGTTGCTATAGTTAATACGTGTGTAGGCTGCTGCATCAGTATGGCCAAAAATTGCAATTTTATTGGGAACGCGGTTTATGGTTGTCCCCAGTTGACTGATAATCTGTCGGGTAAACTCCTTGGGAATCCCCCCCCCTTTCTTGAACATCTGCTTGTCATTTTTATCAACCACATGAACCTTTAGCCCTTCAGGTACCTGCTCTAACTTGATGTGATCTTTATATTTAGACATCACCTTACTTCGAGTAATGGTGCGCTCAATATTACGCTTGAGTCGCTTCATCCTCAGCTTTTCATTCTTTACCTTCTTATAGATATCGGTAATTTCTTCTCGCTCATCGGCCTCAACTTCCCGGTCAATCTCCCGACCACGTCCACCAAGATCCATCAACGAGTTTGAACTACCCGTGTTGGCCCCGGTAATTCCTTTTTTGCCTTTGGTCTCTACATTAACTTTCTCTTGAAATTGAAACTGCAGAGCGATGCTTTCTCTCTGTACCTGTGTGGTAGAGGCCAACAGCCACAACAGCAGAAACAGCGTCATCAACGCGGTCATGAAGTCGGCAAGCGCAACCTTCCAGGAGGTGCTGTGTGCCGGATGCTTCTTTTGCCGACACTTTTTTACAATGATGGGTTGCATGACCTCAGCCATGATTAACCTCCTGAGCTAGGCTCAGTCGTGCCTACATCATTAAAGTGCTCTTCCAGTTCAGAAAAGCTGGGCCTCAAGTGGCTAGGTACCGCCTTGCGCCCAAACTCGGCTGCCACAACCGGGGCATAACCGTTGAGTGTAGCTACCAGAGTCGTTTTAACACAGTTCAACATAATTGTTTCATCTTCAGCAATATGCCTTAGCGCCGAAGCAAAGGGGCCAACAAACCCATACGCAAGCAGAATCCCCAAAAAGGTTCCAACCAGAGCTGCGGCCAAATGTGCTCCTGTCTCATCGACCGGGCCGTCCAGTGATCCCATTGTAATCACAATTCCCATGACCGCTGCAACAACCCCAAAACCAGGCAGTCCATCCGACATTGTTGAGAGCGCATTGGCTGGTTGTTCTGTTTCATGTTCATGGGTGGCAATCTCAATATCCATCAGATTATCCAGCTCGAAACTATTCATATTACCCCCGACCATCAACCGCAGGTAATCGGTCAAAAATGTAACTGCATAGTGGTGATCACTCATCAGTTTCGGGTACTGCTGAAAGATATAGCTCTCATCCGGGTTTTCCACATGACTCTCCAGTGTCAACATACCCCCGCGCCTGGAGCGCATAAAAAGTTCGTACATTACGGAGAGAATTTCCAGGTAGGCCTGACGATCATGCCCCGATTTTTTCAATAGCTGTGGAAACCCTGATTTCACAGCCTTTAACACATGAGGCGGATTAGAGATAATCAAAGCACCGGTTGCCGCCCCCAAAATCACCAATAACTCATAAGGCTGCCACAACGCCAGCAGATAACCATGTGAAAGCAGGTAACCACCTATCACACTAGAAATTACAATCAGTAATCCAATAATCAGAGTCATAGTTGAATGTTACATCGATTCTCAAAAACAGTCACAGACTCTACCATAAATTTTTACTTATTTTCTGCCACAATAAAAACAGGGTGCTCCAGGCACCCTGTTTGTTACAGCAACACTCTCCGCACTCCGTCTGTTAAAATTCTGCCCACTCTGTATCACCTGCGGCTGTTGCCGCTGAGACAAGTGCCGGGGCGGCAGACGCAGTTGATGGTGATGGTGATGGTGATGGTGATGGTGACAAAACTTCCACATCATTTTGAGCCGTTGTCGAGTCGGCAAACGAAGAGCTATCTTCAGCGGTGGATGCACCACTAGAGATATCCAGCCCATCCACAGTAAAGAATGAAACCAACCCTTTCATTCCTGCTGCCTGCTGACTCATCGACTCACTCGCTGAAGCGGCCCGCTCAACCAGAGAGACATTATCCTGAGTCAGAGACTCCATTTGTGCTATCGCATTATTCACCTGCTCAATACCGGTCGTCTGCTCTGCACTTGCCGCTGCAATTTCGGCAACAATGTCACTCACCTTTTTGATGCTATGTACAATTTCCTGCAGCGAGTGTCCCGCTTCATCCACCAGCACGGTACCCTCTTTGACCTTGTCTGCACTATCTGCAATAAGCGTTGAAATCTCTTTAGCTGCATCTGCACTACGCTGCGCCAAGGTACGCACCTCACCCGCAACAACTGCAAAGCCTCGCCCCTGCTCACCGGCTCTTGCAGCCTCTACTGCAGCATTCAGTGCCAAAAGATTAGTCTGGAATGCAATTCCATCAATGACATCAATAATATCCGAGATTTTTTGACTCGAGACTGAAATAGCATTCATTGCTGTAGTGGCACGATCCATCACTGAGCCACCCCCTTCAGCCAGATCTCTCGCATTGATTGCCAACTGATCAGCCTGCCCGGCGTTGTCTGAGTTCTGCTTCACAGAAGCGGTCATCTCTTCCATACTGGCTGCTGTCTCCTCAATTGAGGCAGCCTGCTCCTGAGTACGCTGACTCAAGTCAGAACTGGTACGGTAAATCTGTTCACCTGCATCTGCCACGGTGACAGCAGACTTGGTAATTTCGCTAATGGCACCGGAGACCTTGTCCTGAGAGGCATTAATGGCCCCCTGCAACACACCGAGTTGCCCTTCATGGTTTCCATTAATGCGGGAAGAGAGATCCCCCTCTGACTGGGCCACTGCAACCTCAACCGAGTCATCCAATGCTTCACTGAGCGCATCCAACGACTTGTTCAGGTGGCTTCTCAGTCCGGCAAGATCACCCGAGAGCGCTACCTCAACCCGGACAGAGAAGTCTCCCTTTGCAACCGCACCCATAACCTCGTCAATACTACTAATGGCTGTATTTAAACTGGAGATACTATCATTTACATTGACGCTCAGATCAGCAAGGTCTCCTTTAGCATCACTTTCAACCAGCCGATCAAAATTCCCCAACGCCACATTCTGCATGATTTCACGAATTGCATTTACCGTATCATTCAGTTCATCTACTGTCCCATTAATACTATCCCGCAGCTCTGCAAGATCTCCTTTGGCATCCGACTCAATTCGAGCACTCAAATCACCATTTGCCACCTCCCTCATACCCTGGCGAATAGCATCAATATTAACTTGCAATGAGTCCATCAGCTCATTAAAACCAAGTGCCACCTGTCCCAGTTCACTCTTGCCATAATCTTTACAGCGGACTGAAAAATCTCCACTCTCTCGTAACTCCTGCATCAACCTTACAATCCCTTGCAGGGGAATCGTCATAGAGCGAGATAACAGGTACCAAACCAGCAGAATAAAGACAAAGATCAAACCACTGACTGAAAGCACAACGATAAAGCTATCCTTAGCAGCCTGCTCTGCTTTAGCACTACCCTCGTTGATACGATCTTGCCCTAGTATCACAAACTCATTCAGTGCACTGAGCAACTCAGACTGCAGCGCTGCCCCCTCACTCTGCAACGTCTCAATCGAGTCCTCTCCAATGCCATCGAGGATATTCTGCATCATTACATTCATTACAGGGAAAGTTGCTGCTGAACTCTTGCGAATCCGATCCATCAAGGCCCCCTCTTGTTCATCAGAGATCCGCTCATCCAGCTGCAGAATCAAGGCACTATAGAGTTCTACCGAACGATCAAAATCGGCCTTGTAGAGTATCAACTTATCCTCATCTGTGGTCAATAACATATCACGAATAGATTCAGCCCGTTTGCGCCCCTCATCCCGTACATCGGTTGCGAGCTGAATCTTGACATTATAGTTACCCACAATATCGCTCAGATGGCTACTCAACTCATTCATCTTGAACAGAACAGTCCCCCCACCTACCCCCGCCAAAAGAAGAATCAACCCGAATCCGATGGCAATTCTCTTGGCAATTGATATGTTATTTATAAATCCCCCCATGCTCCTCTCCTTTATTGAAATTTTTCTTAACTACTCCCCAACAAAACCTTAGCTCAAGCTTACCGTAGATCCAATACATTCTATACAGAATTCTATACAGGAATTAAGCACACAGCCTTCTCACAATACGACTGACAGTCGTTAGAACAGATCAACCTCACCTGAATTATCAACTTCATCTACCGGCCTTAATTTGTTCTGGCTTGCCTGTTGAATAGCGGCATGAATATCTTCTCCCTGCATAATAGCTTCAAACATGCTGGCCTCATCCACCATGCTGTAAGTATCACGAATCTGCTCTCTCAAGTGGTGCCACTCCTCATGTGAGGCTGTTTCACCCTCATTTGAGACGATCTCGGCAAGCGCCACCAGACTGCTGCTCACATGTGACAAACGCTGTGTCAATTTATCATAAAACTGGAACGCAACAATGGCAGCTCCCACTTTCTCTGAGACGATATCAACATTGGTCTGAACCGTTTCACGAATAGAGCGACAGTCTGTGGTCGGTTCGGGCCGGTCTGGAATTTCTGAGCTTGCACTCTCAATGACCTGTACACACCCAGAGAGCCCTGTAAAAGAGTCAATCAAGGTAGAGACTGAGTGATTTCCATCCTTCATAGACATCTCAATCTGTGCAACCGCCAGATTTAATGTTAGAACAGTGTCCTGTAACTCTTTCCACCCAAGGGAATGGTCGTTACCACTATTTTCTTGCTGCTCCATAGTTCTATCTACTTTCCATTAAATGACCTACAACATTATTTAAAATCTGTCTCAAATCAGCTTCCCCTCGCTACGACTTCTATTCCCGCCTAGGCAAGAGATAACATCTTACTCATACCGAGTTGTTCCGCGCTGCTCTTTAGTGTGTCAGAAGATGCGCTCCATTGCCAGGAGACGCCATCTTCTCCCAACTCCCGAATCAATGCCACCACCAACTGTAACCCCGCAGTATCAATCGACTGCACCTCTCCACCATCCAAAACTACCGGGGATTCGGTATCCGCCATAATTTGGTCCATCCACTCAGCCCGTAACTTCCCAACCGTTGAGATCACCAACTGCTCCCCTAAGCTAAACCTCCCAGAGTCCACGCTTGCAGCAACCTGAACTGGTTCGGGCTCTACGACCACTTCTGCTTCCTCCGCTGCCTCTACTACAACTGCTGTCTCTGAAACCAGCGGCAGTGCATTAGCCGTCTCTTCTACCACCGCTGCACTCTCTTCAATAAGCACTTGTGCGGGAGTCTCTACAGAGGGGACAATTTTATCTGTCGCAGTTTTAACTGCTGCGCTATCAGCTGTCTCCTCCGGTTCCTCTTTAATCCATGCCAATGGATCATGTCCGATCATATCACTACTGCTCATAACTCTCTGACCTCCTGAATCTTCAGCTTAATAAACCAGCTCGCCTCTAAGACACTTCTAATAGGTACGTTCATAAATCAAATCCTTAGCCAGTGACTTAAAGTCTCTGGCGCCTGGCGCATGCCAACGATACTCTATGACACTTTTGCCAAAGCCAGGCGCCTCTGCCAAGGCATCACACTCTCGAATCGGTGTTTTAAGTAATTCCCCCGGGAAATAGCTCTGCACCTTTTCTCTAACCTCTCTGGCAAGACGACGCCGTTTCTGGAAACGTGACATCACAAACTTACGCTCTAACTGGTGTCCCAGAGACTGCTCAAATTTTTTCAACGTCCCGATCAAATAAGAGAGCCCTTGCAACCCCAGATAGTCACCAGTCACCGGTACCAACACTTCATCTGCTGCGTAGAGAATATTAACCACCAGCAAACCAGACGAGGGTGGTGCATCAATCAGCACAAAATCACTCTCAACTGCTGATTTCTCTAACGCTTCTTTTAACAAAGTACCCGACCAACTACCCCCTGTGCTCTGCCCCGCCTGCTCTTCAAGCTGCCCCAATTGACTGCCTGCAGGAATCAGATTAAGGTTGTCCCGAACCAGAATAGCATGCGCCCCCAAAGATTCCTGATGCATTAAAACTCGATCCATTCCTGAAAGACCGCGCTCTACCACCCCCAGACTGGCTGCCAAGTGTGACTGGGGATCCATATCAATCAATAACACCCGCTTTCCAAGCCTTGTCAGGGCATATGCAAGATTCCCTGTCAGGGTTGTTTTACCAACCCCCCCTTTCTGGTTTACAACCGCAATTCGACGCATCAGTGAATGGCTGAAGAGCCATGCTGCCCCATGTTCTCATGCCCAGCCACTCCTCCCACTCCATGGTTATCTGAAGATATCGAACCATCATTCATCAAATCTGTAACATCTAAAATCAGGGCAACCGTACCATCCCCTAAAATTGTTGCTCCAGAGAGCCCTCTCATCTTATGGAAATTTGTCTCCAGGCTCTTGATAACCACCTGTTGCTGTCCAAGAAGATCATCTACCATCAGGGCGGCACGTTTACCATCTGCCTCTACAACAACCAACAATCCCTCTTCAAGATTTTTATTACAATCCTCCAGCTGCAGACGTTGATGTAAGCGTACGATGGGTAGATACTCTTCACGTAACTTATAAACTTCTGCCTGGTGTGCAATAGAGTTAACGAAATCCATATTGACCTGAATCGACTCGATAATCGATACCAAAGGGATAATAAAAATCTCATTGCCAATTCGTAGCAGCTGTCCATCCAATATTGCTAACGTTAATGGCAGGCGCACCATGAACGTGGACCCTACGCCTGGATTAGAAGTGACCTCAACGTTACCACCCAGAGTACGTACATTTCTGCGAACCACATCCATGCCAACGCCACGCCCGGAAACATCTGTAACCTCTTTGGCAGTAGAGAAACCGGGTCTAAATAACAGATCAAACACCTCTGCATCCGGTAACTCTTCACTCTCATCAATCAGCCCCTGCGAGACCGCTTTGTTAATAATAGCTCCACGATCGAGTCCGGCACCATCATCCGTAACTTCAATGACAATATTGCCTCCCTGATGGAAGGCATTGAGTTTTACCGTACCAAATTCAGGCTTCCCTTTCGCAATACGCTCTTCTGGCAGTTCAATACCGTGGTCAATTGAATTTCTAACCAGATGAATCAAAGGATCACCAATTTGCTCGAGCACCGTCTTATCCAGTTCTGTTCCTTCACCACTGACAACCAGCTCAACCTTCTTACCGAGCGTCTGACTCAGATCATGCACTACTCGAGGAAAGCGATTAAAGGCAAAACTGATGGGCAACATACGAATCTGCATTACACTCTCTTGCAGTTCACGCGTATTACGCTCCAGTTGTGCTAAGCCTTCACGCATACGTTCAATCATATCGACAGAGAAGTTCTCTCCGATCTGACTCAACATGGATTGGGTAATCACCAGCTCTCCAATCATATCAACCAGACCGTCCACTTTCTCAATAGCAACCCGAATGGAGGAGCTCTGCTGTTTACCTCCTCCTTTCTTACGCCCATCCCCTTTGGTTCGACTGGCTGATGCTACAGCTTTTGCAGAACTGGCTGACTGAGTGGCTTTTGTCACTGTGGCCACCTCAACAGAGGCTACCTCAGAAGCCAGTGCAGTAATCTCTAAATCACAGTCATCCTCAACCCACTCAAACACTTCGTCAATTTCATCACGAGATGCCCCACCCTTAAGGGTCAGGTGCCAACCAACCATACAGTCTTCCGGTGTATGGGTCTCCAGTACTGTAATTTCATCACGATCAACCACCACCTCAAGCTCACCCAACTCTCTGAGTGCCCGAAAAATACGCAGTGGCTCATTACCCGTTCGCAACATTCCAGGATAGGGGGTAAATTTAATTCCCCACCCCTCTGCTGCTGCAACCGTTACCTGCTCAATCTCGGCAGCTACAGTCTCTACACTGCTCTCTTGCCCCAACACCCTCTCAAGATCCTGTTGTACTGCAGCGACACGCTCTTCATTGATAGGATCGCCGGCCTTGAGATCAACAAACATCCCATGCAGACAGTCCACTGAACTCAATAACAGATCAACGACCTCCGGCGTAACATCCCGCTCTTCAGAACGCATCTGATCGAGCAGTGTCTCCATAATATGGGTAAAACCGGTGACCTCTTCAAAACCAAAGGTTGCACTCCCTCCTTTGATTGAGTGGGCCGCACGAAAGATGGTATTAATCTCCTCCGAATCGGCCTTGCCTGGATCCAGCTCCAACAAACCGGACTCCATAATTTCAAGTCCTTCGAAACTCTCCTCCAGGTAGACCTGACGAAATTGCTCCATATCAATAGCCATCTATCATGATCTCCTAAAAACAGTCCATTTTTTATGCGATACACCTGCCCCCCAAGTGCATCTATTCATCTTTAAACTATACAGCTTTATCACCACTACAGATAATGCAAATTATCCCAACAGTTTGTTGACGGTTGCCAACAACTTATCAGGACTGAATGGTTTCACAATCCATCCGGTTGCACCCGCATCACGCCCCGCCATTTTCTTATCATCGGCTGCCTCAGTGGTGAGCGTCAAAATAGGTAAAAACTGATAACCATCGACCTGCCTCATCTGACGCGTCATCTCAATACCATCCATATTTGGCATATTGACATCCGTTAAGACCATTTCATACTGTTTTGCTTTTGCCTTTTCCAGGGCTTCAACACCATCTTCAGCTTGATCTACTTCATGACCAACCCCCTCCAGGGTAAAGGTAACCATTTGTCTCATAGAGACTGAGTCATCCACAATCAGTATTTTCGCCATCGTCTTCTCTCACTCCAAGGTTAAATCTATCTAAGTCAAAATTATTCTTTACTATCCACACGTGCCTTATGGAATTAGCTGATCTCCAAAGCCTCAGCAGAAAGCAGGTTATCTGCATTTAACAAAATCACCATACCATCTGCCAGTGCTGCAATACCCTTCATATGGTGCGCATCAAACCCCTCCACCTTGGGAGAAGGCTTAAACTGCCCCTCCGTCAAAGAGATTACATCAGAAACAGAGTCAACCACCAAGCCCACTGCACGCTGCTGAATCAGTGTAACGATTATGACTGTTTCACGGGTAAAACTGGCTTCCCCCAGATTAAAGCGCAAGCGCATGTCAACAATTGGCACTACAACACCACGTAAATTGAGTACCCCACGCACCTCAGATACGGTGCCAGGCATCGGAGTCGGCTCTTCCCACTCTTTAATCTCCTGAACCTTTATCAGGTCAATCCCATACCGTTTCCCCTCCAGCATAAACACCAGATACTGGTCTTCTACGCTTGTACCATACAGGTCCCCACCTGCATGACCTGTAACTGTTTGTGCCGTCGGCATGAATACTCCTTCGAAATATCAAAATCTGCTCTATTAATGAACTATATCTCCCTATACCTTGAAGAACAAGTGGAAGATGGGTGCGATTCAAACTGATGTGGTAACTCCAGCTTAAGCAGCTAGTTTTGACTGTTCTTCCCAATAATCCTGCCACAGGTGGTTGGCACGATGTATACGCAGGGACAGCATGTGTTCCGCATTGCCTATTCTCCACCAAGCCCCTGAACGCTTAAGTCGCTGCTGTACAAGGTATCGATGTGCACTCTCGATTTCACCTGATCCAATGGGAAGATCCCGGCTCATGGCCTCTTGATAAAAAAGCTGATCCTGACGTTGGTTGAGGTAGCGATAGCAAACACGGACTGTAGCCTGTGCATCATCAATTGAAAGGGGTTCACAGTGAGGAATCAATTCACTTAGTACGGTGTCTACCTGATTATTTTTTAGGCATTCCTTTTGCTTCTCTACCCAAGATTTAGCCTCCTCCTCTGTTGAGGGGTAAATAGCCTTGGATGCTGCTGCCAGGTATTCACATACATGCCAGAAATCAATCAGGTAACGACCGTTTTCTCCAAATTTTTCATCTACTTGATTTGCGATCCATCTAGCTCCATCACCGACAGCGTGGAGCTGTGTGTTGCTGCCAAAACCAGCTTGACTGGCACAGTCGAACAGGATTTCTCCGGATTGTTGTGCGTCACCTTGCAGTGTGCCGCCATAAGTGGGGCTCTGGTTTCCTTGGGCATGGGCCAGACTGATTTTAGCCTCTTTCCACAATAACACCTTGCCTTTACGTTGGTCAGCCTGCTCAGTATCAGGCTCCATGATTGGAACCATCCCCCCATCTGTTTCTGCAATGATATATTCTGCTCCGGGAGACTGTGGCCACTGCTGTGAATACTCCGTGCTCTCATACATTTTCTCAGCATGACGGAGTGTGGTTCTTCGAATCGCACTCTCACTAAGCAGCACACCATAGTGTTCAACAAGCTTGTCCATTGCCTGAGCAAAAGGGACATCAGCAGCAAAGTCTACTACCGCTCGTTGCAGAGGGCGTGAAACACAGCGATTGCGGACTTTTGCGCTCTCGGAAAACGGACGAATACGCCGCGTACCCAACCGCAATTGCACCTCTTCGATTGTTACATCCCCAAATGTAGTATGCCAGCAGAGTTTTTTTTACCATCTCGTCTCACGTTCTGCTCATCATGTCGTAATTCGGTCTCATGCTCAGCCTTACGCTGTGCCCAGGCACTCAAGGAAGTATGACCCATGCGACGCATCTCCTCAATCAGGTGCATCTCTGCACTATCAGCATCTTTCAGCTCACCTTGCTCATCAGAAATAGAGAGCAGGATTGCTTCCAACCGCTCTCTTACCTCAGGGCTTTGGTCCAATTTTTCCAGCAGTTGTTGATTAGTGAGTAGTTGCGGCATCAGGGGAATCCTCCATTTTGATTAAGGCGCAAAACTACCACATCAGTTTGAATCGCACCCCACTTAAGCACTTAAGGGGACCTCGAAATACTACTGATTTCGCTAGGCTGACAACATAGAAACAGATAGTTACAGGTGTAAATATCGTCAATCTAGAGGTTATTCGAGGTGCCCTTAAGCCTATATGTATCTGAGCAAGAGGCCGCAATAACAGACACACCCTTGTTTTCCTCCCATCAGAAATGGATGTGGAGGCCGTGTACACCGCACTGATTACAGGCATTCGAATAGATTCCCCCGGCTAAAGCCGAGGTACTATGACTACGCCGTGCTTAGCACATCACAGCCTTCGGCTGATCAATACCCCAAAAGTCGCTTCGCTACCTAATGGCTCATTGAAAAGCTCATTCATCCACGGGTAAACCCGTGGTGTTCTGCCTTCGGTCGCATAAAAAACTACTCTACAGTAACCGATTTAGTCAGATTACGGGGTTGATCCACGTCGGTTCCCTTGATCAGGGCGACATGGTAGGCGAGTAGCTGCAGTGGAATGGTAAAGAGAATCAGTGCGGTGTAGCAGCTCTCTGGTTCCGTTACCGCGAGGGTATGGGTCTGTTCACTTCCATCAAAGTGGGAGCCACTGTCGGCAAAGACAAAGAGCACCCCGTTACGGCTCTTCACCTTCTCCAGATTGGCGTGTAGCTTCTCCATCAGCACACCGGTGGGGGCAACGGCGACAATCGGCATCTTTGCATCGACCAGTGCCAGTGGACCATGTCTCTCCTGGCGGCCCAGCTGTTGTTGTAGACAACGCCCGAACTCGGGATCGAAATAAATATCCCCGCAGCAAGCTGCGGGGAATATAACCCTCAGAGATTCAAAGACATAATTTGTGGATATAGTTACACCAGACTCCAGTTGACAGCATTTCTATCATTGACCACAATGAAAGCAATTGCGCTATGATTATTGGAGTTTATACAATGGCAACATTAACAGTCCGTCAATTTGATGATGACCTAAAAGAGCAGCTTCGCATTAAAGCGGCACATAACCATCGATCAATGGAAGCCGAAGTTCGTGCGATTCTCAAGAGCGCTTTGTCATCCAATAATATTCCAGCTTCCGGTTTGGGCTCAGCTATCCATAAGCTGTTCAAAGAAAAAGGCAGTGTAGATTTGCAACTTCCTCATCGAAGTATGGCAAGAGAGATTCCTGATTTCTCATGATCCTGCTAGATACGAATGTTATTTCAGAACTGATGCGCTCTGAACCAGAAGCAATCGTTCTTGATTGGGTAGACCAACTTAACCGAGAGACAACCTATATCAGTACGATTAATCAAGCGGAGATTCTTCAGGGAGTAATGCTTCTGCCCGATGGCAAACGGAAGCAGCAACTGATAAAGAACGCAAAGCAGATGCTTCAAATGTTTGAACAACGTATTCTTCCGTTTGATATCAGAGCAGCGGAAATCTATGCTGAAGTGGTTGTAGAAAGACAGCTGCATGGGCCGTCCTATACATTTTCAAGATGCACAAATTGCAGCAATCACGATTGAATACAATTGCGCTATCGCAACTCGGAATGTGAGTGATTTTGAAGAGATTGAGAGACTAAAAGTTACTAATCCTTGGCAGCAGCTATGATGTGTAAAATCTGAATCCACGCCTTATTGACTGCGGCACGTTGGTTTGAGTGGAGCTTTTTATACGCCCGCTTAAAGGTAGGCTTTTGGGTGATTTTCATCACTCAACAAACTCGAAGACCTCTGACTCCTCTTCCACGGCTACCAGTGTATCTCGGACAAACTCAATCGGCAGATCGGGATTATCCAAGGCAGCTCGCCCGACTTTGGCCCAATAAGCAACCTGCTGCGGCACAGATCGCATTTCTGCCCTGGATCTTGTTTTGGCTAGTGAATACAGATCGTCATCGATTCGGATTGAAGTGCTCATATGTAAAGTCTCTTTTAGATGCGTTACGCTACAATTGTAGCACTCTATTCCCAGCAGTAAAATAGTTCCTCATCAACCAGTGACCAGTCAGTAAACACTCTCTATCAGCATCGATCCAGCAGGTCTACACAAAAAGTCTGGTAGCACTAGAGTCAACTTAAGAGACCCCTAGATACATTGAGTTGTCACTGAAGCTTTAGAGATTCAAATAGGATGTTTGCCTCTTCTAGTAGCATCGGCTCAAGCTCAGCAAGTCGTGAGATCAAGTCTATTTGGCAATGCGTTACCGTTAAAACAATGATTGTGTCTTCTATTTCAGTACAGACCAAGTGATGTTTCTGTACGGGGTAGAAAGAAAATGCTCCTGAAGCTTTATCCTTTGTTTGAAGAACCCCAGGATGTTCTTTAATTAGCAACAGACCATTTTGAACACCCTCGATATAGCGATTAGCCGCCTCAACCCCAAACTGGTTTATTGAATAATCCCTGATCTCAGACAAGTCAAACATTGCCCTATCTGTCAGTTGTAGGTCTGCCATTCTGGCTAGTTAGACAAGAATTGATCTAGGTCCGCGTTTAAATCACCCGAGAATTTAGTGGTACGACCAGCTATAGCATCTTGGTACCCGCTTACAATGTTCGTTCTCAATTGCTGAGCTTCCATTCTCTCTTTTTTTTCTCTGAGCAAACTTCTCAGGAATTCACTGGGTGTAGCATAAAGAGACCCATCACCCGTGTTACGGTCAACGAAAGCGCGAAGTTCATCCGTAAGCGATAAATTAAGACTGTTTGACATTAAGCATTCCAGAAAAAGCTGATAATTTAATTGAATTATCACATTGCGTGGCGAATATTGTCAATAAATGTCATACATCTTCAAGTTCTGGACGCAACTCTGGACCGGATAAAGATAGAGCCCCCCTACCGAAGACAAATTGAAATGTAGCAAATCATACAGCCAACCTCTCTCTCAGCCATATCTTAAGGAACCTCTGAATAAGTCATGTGTAAATGCCTAACGCCCATAGCGCCCAATATCTTCGTTGAAAACCTTGCTAATAGCCTGCTATTGGCTGCGATCTTCGCCTTGATCTTGGACACTATGAACGTAATTCAAATTACCCAGACTTGTTCAGAGGTTCCTTAACCAATGAGCGCCTCTAAAAACCTGCGTTCAGCTCTATTTTTTCCAATCAGTCGAGATCTGACCATGTTGTAGACCGGCTTTTTCAACAACCCTTTTTTCTTGAACACATACTGAAATTTTCCACCGCGCTTAGTTTTTGCTGCCGTCACAACTACTCCCAATTGGCAAGAACAACTTTTGGGTTGGCAACAGGTACAAATGGGTACCAAAATGGACCCATTTTCTACTGTAGGCCATTGATAACTGGAGGCTGGAACCGGAGTCGAACCGGTGTACACGGCTTTGCAGGCCGGTGCATGACCACTCTGCCATCCAGCCTAAAAGGATGACGACTGAGAATATACTCTCAGGACTTGAAAAAAAAGAGCCTGATAGACAGGCTCATTTTTATGATATTAATTGGAGCGGGAAACGAGATTCGAACTCGCGACCCCGACCTTGGCAAGGTCGTGCTCTACCAGCTGAGCTATTCCCGCTTTATTCAGAGTGTGCGTATTTTACACTGCTCACTTTTGGTGTCAACCCAATTTATGCACTCATCCGCAGGAGATGGAACATCCACCCCCACCCCAGCTACCCCCCTGCAAAGGGGAAAGAGAGTAAATTTAATTCAATTCAATTCAATTCAATTGCCAATACGTTCATACCTTCAGCAATCAATTCGTCGATCTCAGCAAATTTTAAATCGGCGCTTTTCGCCAAGATATCCAGCTCGGCAACCTGCGTTGAGAGTGCGCCAAGAGCACCCGTAATTTTAATGGCCGTAATGATATCAATCCCCTTGCCAATCGACGATTCCAAAACTGCTATCGCCTGATCCGCCTTTTTGAGCGATTGAGCAAAGGCCCCCGCCTTCTTTTCAACCAGCTCTTCCATCTTGTTCCGCAGTGAGCGGTCATTAATTTTGTCTAACTCTTCATCGATGTGGATGAAAAAGAGCTGAGCCTTTGCATCAATACCCTCTAATTTCGTTCTTAACTCAACCACATCCTCTTCTGCCTGTTTCCATTTAGCGACAAAAACCTGCGTCTTCTCATCTTTGAACTCCAACCCAATCGTTACTGCAGACTCTTTGGCACTCATTGCATCCTGATAGGCTTTTTGAGCTACACCCTTTTGGGCCGCAAACTCCTCTAATGTCTCACGCAGATCCTCCGCATGTGCTGACATGTCCTTAAAGCCCCCATCTGCAATATACGAGTAGACAAAGTACCCTACTACCAACCAAAACAGCATACTGAAAAATGAAAACCCACTCTGTCTACTATCAATTTCTTTTATCATCATGTTTCCAATTGTGTTTTTCTGCCACCCGTCATTCCGTATTACTCAAACCACTACGACCAGCCCTTAACAGCCTTGAGGGAGGAGGTTTTTACTGCAAAGTCTTATACGACCGTTAAATAATCATGTCACATTTCACATGTCACATTTCACATTTCACATTTCACATTTCACATTTCACAGTAAATTCTACCATCTTCATCCACTACTGTTCTTCTCTTGTGCATCCCGGCACTCTAACAAGCAAAGAGAGTCTTTTCTGAATATAGAACCCCTATTAAGAGATGCCGCATACAACACCATGTTGCTTGACACCGAACGATAGAGCTACCATTATCCATAGAAGATGAAGACTTTATTACCCGCCTTGGCTTTCCCCCTGTTGCTATCATCGATGGCAGTAGTCGCAGAGAATACTGCACCTCTCAACTGGACATCCACCAGCGGTGAGATGACACAGGCCTCATACAGCGCAGCGACAAGCAGCAACCGGGCACTCATAAAAAATTCCGTAAAGAGTTACATCACCTCTTCCGGGGTTTCTGAAGAGGCCTTAGCAGTCGCTGGCTCTGCCGCTCTACTGGTCACTGAGGGTACAATTACCTTTTATGATCGCCAGGGTCTCTCTATGAACATGAATGACATCGCCGATGATCACCAGGGTCTGTCGATTAACTACTCTGTTGAGTGGTAACTGAGCGGAGTGGTAACTAGGTGCCTGTCCGAGAATAGAGAATCTACTGCGGAAAAGCACCTAGGCTACTTCAGCCTCTCAACCACCTGATCTTTCAATGACTGCAGCTTATACTCCAGGCCAGAGCCTGCAAGCACAATCACACCACTAACGGTCGCACTTAGCGTATCACTGCCCGCTGGTGCTGTGATACCTTGAGCGGACTCCATTGCAAAGGCTCCTCGCGCCATTGGCATAACCGGTTTAACCTGATCGCCATGAATCGTAACGGTTTGCAGCTCCCATCCATCTATTTTTCCACCCGCAGCCACTGCATAGAGCGCCGCCTGCTCTCTAAAACGGGATACTGCCTTTATCTTAAGTTGACCCTCTATCTCTCTTTTTCGCAGGGGTGAGATTGTGTAATTGAGACTCTGTACTGCACCACCGATACGCTGGATCTCTCCAAGCTGCTGGAGTAACGGCTCAAACTTCTGACTCTTGAGGATAAGCGTTTGACGCGCTGTCCACTCTGTTTGTCTATTACCTTGCTTGCCACGCTGGCGGCTCCAGGTCTGGTAGCCGCCTGAAGAGACCGTTACGCCATTGCTGTTTTGAATGCTCTCGATAACCTGTAAAGCAACTCTGTTCACCCGCTCTGAAGCCTTCATTGCATCTGCTGCAGTGAACTGTACATTGACCGTCACGACCAGAAGGTCACTCTCAACAACAGCGGTCTCTGTGACCTGATATTGAACTGTTGGTGCATCATGCGCCTCTACGACTGCCGAAAACAGCACTGCAACCAACAACAAGGCCCGGATACTATATTTCACCATCTCAATACACCCCTTCATCCTGTTTTTCAGTAATGATATCGGATCTGGGAACCTGTCCGAGAACTCTCAGACATCAATCCTGTGATCCCGAGCAAGCCAGCCACGACTCTTCTTCAAATCCAGCCACAACCCCCCCATCAGTGTACCCAGTCAATGTGCTGTCTTATCCACTACAGGCGCCTCTGGCTCCGTCTTTTTCAACACACCCTGCTCAACCATTTTGTTAACCATTTTGGTTAGCTGATCATAGGTTCTCAACATCCCCTGTACGGAACTCGATACCGTTGCCACAGGAGAGACCTTAAATTTCCCCTCCTCCTCTGTTGGACTCATCGTTACCAGATCATACCGAACCACTCCATCTACCATAGTGATATTGGCGATTCCATCTGCATAGATACTGCTACTCATGACTCTCTCCTGTTTAATAATGGTTAGCGGATAAAAGGGTTTGACTGCCGCTCCTCCCCGAAGCTCGACATCGCACCATGACCTGGTACGAATTGAATATCATCACCCAGAGGAAGCAATTTATTGATAATTGAGTCAATCAGCTTTGCATGATCCCCGCGTGGAAAATCAGAACGACCTATACTCCCTTTAAAAAGAACATCCCCGACAAAGGCCAGCCGCTCCTGCGCATGGATAAAAACCACATGCCCGGGGGTGTGTCCGGGACAGTGGTATACATCCAGCTTCTGCTCGCCAAACTCCACTATATTTCCCTGACTCAACCAACGGTCCGGGGTGACGCTGCGCCCCTCCAGATGATAGTTCGCACTCCATTCAGGGATGGACTCCAGCAGAAAGTTATCCTCCTGTTGAGGCCCCACGACCGGCACCCCCCAGTAGTCAGCCAGCTCTGCCGCTGACCCTGCGTGGTCAAAGTGTCCATGCGTAAGCAGTAATTTATCCAGCCCGACCTCTAGCTCTGTGACACGATCGATCAATTTTTGCGCATCTCCTCCGGGATCAACCAGAACGGCTTGACGGGTCTGCTCACAGGTCAATAGAGAGCAGTTTTGTTGCAGTGGCGTTACAGGAATAATTTCTAATTTCATCGACTTCAATTCAACCCCAACTCCACACGTCGATTGATGGCCCGCCCCCGTGCAGTTGCATTGTCGGTAAGCGGAAATTTTTCACCTCTGCCAATAACCTTCATTACCACCGTAACACCTGCGCGCCTGAAGTAGTTCATCACTGCGTTTGCACGGCTCTCTGACAGCGTCTGGTTGTACTCTTCTTCCCCTTCACTATCGGTGTGTCCAACAACCGTTATCGACCTGATGTCAGGACGTACTTTCAGGGCCTTGGCAACAGGGCTGAGGATCTGTTTTGCCTGTGCAGTCAGATCTGAACGATTGAACTCAAAATTGATATTTCGCAGCACGATTTCATCCAGACACCCATTTGCATTGACCTTGTCCCCAGGGTATGAGTTCAGGCAGTTGTCTTTATAGTCCGCAACACCATCGCCATCGGTATCAAGAGGGCAACCTGCAGCATCGACGAGCACCCCTTGTGGTGTATAGGGGCACTGGTCACGGGTATCACTCACACCATCCTGATCCGTATCAGCAGCCTGAGGGGTGCCACAGCCGCCTTTACTTCCACCAATTGCCTGCCAGCACTCTCCGTAACTATTCACCAGGGTCTCCCCGGATGTGCTTCTTGCAAACAGGTCAATTGCTGAGGCTTGGCCTGTCACTATCAAGAACAGAGCCAGCGAGGCACCGATGATGAGTTTATTAAGTTTATATTGATGGCTCATGGTCACGAAAATCACCTTTTAGTATTAGGTTTTTTGAAATTATTTGGAATCCTCAAAAGAGGCATCTTCAATAATCACTTCATATTTGTAGCCGAAGCCAAAATCCCGATTTGTAACCAGGTTGCCACTTGCCAACACAATGTCGCCCACTTTGATATTGGAATCCCCGGCAGTAAAGATGATATTGTTAGTACCTGCGGTACCCGTACCATCCTGTATATGGACCCAATCTTTTTTCATGATTCTCTTGGATACCTTGACCACCTGTCCACGCACTGTTACCGCTCTGTTATTAAGTTCATCCTTACGACTGAATAATTCAGCTACAGTATAACCATTTTCGGCTTTGCTGATCTTGGCGGCTGGAGCCATCGTTTTGGGCTCTTGCACCTTCGGGTGAGAAAAGGCAGACTGGGCATTAAGGGCCTCTCTATAGCCCTCGGTTATACGCCCAACAAACATCAAAGAGTCAAAGGTACGATTGAGACTCTTACTGGTAAAGTTCGGCATACTCATCTGCTCATCAAAGCTGATGATATCTCCGGTATCTACATTTGCAGTGGGACCGGCTATCCAGAACTCTTTTTCATTCTGCAAAACCTTTGCGTAGGTGTAGCCTCCTGAGACCATTGTCTCCATGACCGTACCGGTTTGATTCACTGCCCATGTCAGTGGTGATGTCAGTGGTAATGTGAACAGTATTGCAAAAGCTAGTGATCGTTTCAGGCTCATATGTTTCTCTATGTTGGTTGGAATATTCTATTGTAGCTTTAATGCCAATGAATTTGATACCCGTTATAAAGTGAGCTGACCCTCATGATTGAGGACTTGTTGAATGGATACTGGTAATGCGCTCTCCCCTCCAATGATCCACCTCAGCCAGATATGGGCATCAATCAGAATCATCGAAGTATGTCCCACTCTTCCGGGTCAACAGCCGGACTCATGATATCGCCAATGATCTCACCCTGCTCCATGCCAGACTCTACTCTCTTCGCCCAAGAGCGAGCATCGGTTTTGGTTCTGAAGGTCTTTATGGTTGTCTTGTGGCCTTTCTTGCGAATAACCACAGCAAACGCTGATTACACTTAACGGACTCTTGAAGGGGCATCCAACGATGGAATCCTCGGCTCACACCTGCCGCTAAGCGCGTATCAGATCAGACGGAAGATCAATTCACATTTCAGACTCTCGAAACTTAATGTTGAGTTGGTTTTTTTGTTTTTTTATAACTTCTAAGATCATCGATCGCAAAGATCTGTGACCTACCTACAGTATCAATAGCTTGTATCACCTTAGTTTTTACCAAACGACGGAAGGTTGACATGGAGATACCGAGATAAAGTGCCGCCTCATTAGAAGTGAATGCCGCCCCCTTCAATTCACCAAATACCTCTTCGTGCGTATATCGATCCTTCTCTTCTTCAAAGGCACGACTTGCAATTAGGGAGAAGAGTTTATTACGCTCGGAGACGGGCATTGATTTCACTTGATCAAAAACAACTTCAGCGGTTGGCCTGCTCATAGATTTTTCTCCTTCATGTATTTTTTTAACTCAACATAAAAATTCTCATGTGTACCCACTTTAAAGAAGTCGACTGAGAGTATCTCAACTTCTGTAGCAGATTCTCGATAAGCGATCAGATACTCCTGACGATTAAAGTTAAACTTATAGACTCTCACACCGGCGAGATCACCTCTCTTCAAATCTCCGATTTCAATATCATCACAGATTAGATTCACGCTATCCTCAATCTCAGCTTTGAGAGGCTTGATTGCCTTCTTCACGAATCGTTTAAATGGAGCGTAATAAGTTACATTCATTGTAAATCAATTATATGTCAAAATATGACAACATATCAAGTCACCAATCGAGCACCACTCGACCATCTTCAGCAGATAGCCAACTATTGATGAAAAGTCAGCGACGGCAAAGAGTCAGGTCCTGCCGTGTGATGACCAGATTTCACAGTCGCACCAGAGGTGGCTCTGGTCGCTTTGCCGCCGTGCCTAGAGGCGTTTGTTCCAACCAGATCTTGCACAAAACAGCACTGATTCCGGCGTGTGGGAAATCACTATTTCCAACCACGTTTTGCAAATAGCCTTTTATATTGGCACCAACCCTCAAACCGTCGAGAGTGGCTTGTAAAAGCAGTTTTTGTGGATAACGACACATTGAAATAGTGCAATGATTGCGCTATATTAACGATATAACGGTAATCAAGAGAGGTCAAGATTGGAAGATCCGAGTCTGTAGCGGAGATCATGGCCTTCCGCATGTACATGTGGAATTTAGAGATGGTTGCCGCTGCTCTGTCGCGATAGAGACTCTTGAGTTGTTGGTGGGTGCTGTACGGCCGAAGAAGCGGCTGAAGCCGATTTTAGAGTGGATTCGCGAACATGAGAGCGAGCTGTTAAAGCAATATAGGAGCATGAACCGATGAGCAAACCACAGATGCCTTTAATCAAGAAAGTCACATTTATCGATACTGAAGACCCGGAGAGCGCGAAGCTGATGATCAACTGGAGTACGAAAGAAGATCTAGTTGTAAATCTTTCAGACATCCGGAAGTTTGTTAACGATCCCATCTTCTTCAGTAACGTTAAGATCGATGAGTGGGGCCATGCGCTAGAGTGGCCAGGGGGTTATGACATCAGTGCAGATACACTTTATGAAAGTGGTCGAAAAGAGTCTGGACTGCCAACAAGAAGCGAGTTCATCGAGTGGTTAGAGCGTAATCATCTAACACTTACATCTGCGGCCAAAGTGCTTGGACTGAGCCGACGCACGATCACTTACTACAAGAGTGGTGAGCTGCCAGTACCTGTTGTTGTTGGGCTTGCGTGCAAAGGATGGGAATCTGAGCATCCGAAAGCAGCTTAAAGATGAGACTACTTAAGGAGGCGCTGATTGGTTCTTTGCTTGCCGGATTGTTGGTTGGTTACGTTGGAAATTTGAGTGGCTGCAATCTGAGCTAAAAATAGAAAAACGGAAGTTTTTCAGACTCTCCCTAAGAGCTGCCACTTAGCATCAAACAGAGCCAACGGAAGGTCTATACACTTTGCTGCCTCTTGAACGAAAACAGCCCCTCCGTAAAATGTACTAAAGTTAGAACTGACCCTGCTTCTGGTTACTGCTTCTGGTTAAGTTAGAACTGACCCTGCTTCTGGTTCGTCAGGGGCAGCAAAGCTCGCACTGCCCGAACTCAACCTCCAACTACCGATGACTGCTTTCGAGCTCTGCCTCTTTCAGCCATCTTTTACACAAAGCAATAACATTCCCAGAACAACCCACTATAAAGCTGCATCAAGCTGGAGCCGGAATTGAGCCATCAATCTCAAATTGAGTCCTATAAAAGCTGGTCACAGTAGGGTTATACTCTTGAGTGAAAGAGACTGAGCTTTCACTGAGTTGGCACAGCCATTGTGTTTGTGAAGTTGGTTTACTATCAGCTAAAGCGCTTGGGCTGAAGAGTCCGACATTGATGCCGTGGTTGGGGTCTCTTGCTGAAGTATATTCGAAGGCTCCCACTCCCCTTTTCCTCATCTCACTCCCAAGTTGTTGCGTGGCTGAATAGTCGACTGGATCTGTCAAAATATTCGCATGTGTTGCAAATGGGTGGTGCTGAAGCTGTAGCCCATAATTGGCCTTGTAATCAACCTCGAAAATGGTGTGCTGGGTGGTGATGGTCTTTGGTGGTACCGCCTCCATACCGCTTAGGTAGGTGAAGCGGTAGTAGGCAGTCTCACTTAAAAGAGGTTCAATGTCGAGTGATCCGTAGAAGATACTAGGCTCAAATCGAGCGCCGAACCGAGATCCCCATGGCAGAGGTGGATAACGGAAAGGGGTACTCAATAGGTAATGATAGTTGCCTGTGACTGGTGCTTTACTTCCCTCTAGCATCTCTTCAAGTAGTGCTTGCTCATCAAGAGTATCGACAATCTCCAGTGTTGCGACTTGTTCTTGAGATTCTACAATTCTGAGCAGCTGCCCTGAAATCGGGTTAACTCCAACGCTATCAAGTAATAGTCCCCACTCCACTAAATCTTGCCTCGGATAGCGTCGAGGTACTCGGTGATGGCTGCAAGGCCGGTGACAGTTAGTGCTTGTTCTGCAGGAACACCTCTTGTGTGAAGGTTGTTAGTCTTCCACCAGTGTTGCATGAGTTCCTTGTCTCCATTATTAAGCGCGAAGAGAGATCGGTAGCAACGAATGAATAGCAGTGCAATTTCCCCCTCCTTGCTCTGTGGAGAGATCTTTCCGCGAGAGATAGACGACTGGTTCTTCCCGATGATATTGCCAAGATCGGTTTGGTTCATACCCAAGTCATGACCGGCATTGATAAACGCCTTCGTCAGTGTGGTTTGGGGGTCTGGGCCATGTTCTAGTGCCATATCCATAATTATCTATTCCGCATATTTATATATATTATAATGCTCATTGGATAATAAGTAAAGTTGCCTTTACGCTTGTTGCGGAGTAACCGGTCAAACCGCCCCGTTCTTTAAAGCTCAGTGAAGTTATGGCACCAATAAAAAAGGCTCCGCTTAGCGGAGCCTTTTTTATTGCATAGATGGTGGGCCGTGAGCGATTTGAACGCTCGACCATCGGATTAAAAGTCCGGTGCTCTACCAACTGAGCTAACGGCCCAAAATAAAAGAGTGCGAATAATACATGCTCAGAGGGGAAAAATCACCCAAAATATCGGGTTGGATCAGAGATTTTTGCATCCTCAAAGCCACTCCGTCGCAATCGACATGAATCACAGACACCGCATCCCCGCCCCTGCTGATCTGCCTGATAACAGGAGACTGTCATTGAGTAATCCAACCCCAACCGCACACCTTGCTGGATAATCTCTGCTTTTGAGAGGCTAATGAGAGGGGTATGCACTGCAAACACCCCCCCTTCGACACCTGCTTTTGTCGCCAGATTGGCTGTTTTTTCAAAAGATTCAATAAATTCTGGTCGACAGTCCGGGTAACCGGAATAGTCCACCGCATTGACCCCGATAAAGAGGTCATAGGCTCCAATCACCTCGGCCCACCCCAGCGCGAGGGAGAGAAAGAGCAGATTACGTGCAGGCACATAGGTGACGGGTATTCCACTTACCATCTCTTCGGGTACATCAATCGTGCTATCGGTTAATGCAGAGCCTCCGATTTCCCGCAGATCAATCGGTACTGTTTTGTGTTCAATTGCCCCCATCTGTTGTGCAATACGATCTGCCGCTTGCAGCTCTACCTTATGTCGCTGCCCATAGTCAAAACTGAGCGCATAGCAGCGATACCCCTGCTCTTTTGCCATTGCCAGAACCGTAGAGGAGTCAAGACCACCAGAGACCAACACAACAGCCCGTTTTTCACTCACTTGACTCATCGCCCCGGTTGATCCCCCCAAAGCACTTTATGCAGCTGGAGCTGAAAACGGACCTTGAGCCGGTCTTCCAGTATCCATCCTGCCAATGTCGCCGGTTCAAGCACCCCTTGCACCGGTGAAAGCAGTACTTCACAACGCTCATCCAGTTTCTCTTTTCTGAGGATGGGTAAAAACCACTCATAGTCTTTACGGTCAACCATCACCACTTTCAGTTGATCCTTTGGGGTCAAGAGCGTGAGATTCTCCCAATGGTTTTTTTCAACCTCTCCCGAACCCGGTGTCTTCAGGTCCACCACCCGGCTGATCCGCTGATCTACCTTTGAGATATCAACCATTCCACCGGTCTCCAGTGAGACCTGATAACCTTGATCACAGAGCTGTTTCAGCAACGGATAAACCCCTTTCTGTGAGAGAGGCTCTCCACCGGTTACGGTAACAAGCTGTGTGGAATAGCCACTGACCTGTTCAAGAATTGAGCTAATTGATGTGCGCGTGCCACCACGAAAAGCATACTCGGTATCACAATAACTGCAGCGCAATGGACAGCCGGTTAAACGGATAAAGACCGTTGGCTGCCCTGTTGTTACCCCCTCCCCCTGTAGTGAGTAGAAGAGTTCTGTCAGGGTGAGTTGTTGCGGCTGTTGTTCTTTCTGCTGCTTACTCACCGAGCAATTTTTTTCAGCTTGGTTGCTGCACGTTCTGCTTTGGGTGTACCCGGAAACCGCTTCACGATACCCCCAAGAATGGTCTTTGCCTGGGCAAATGCACGCGCGGCCGCCTTCTCATCGCCTTGAACCCGGTGCAGACGCCCAATCCAGTACCAAGCATCCCCGGTATAGGTTCCATTGGGGTATTTTTTGATCAGTTTATTGAGTGCTTTTAGCGCAGCTTTGCCCTGATTGGAACGCACCAGTGCAAAGGCCTTCTCATAGGCTGCCGCCTCTCCACCTGATGATGGGTTTGAGGGGGAAGGGTTAGCTGTCACTGACTGTTTCGGTGCAGCAGCACCTTCCCGCTGAGCAAGGCGTTGGTCCAAGTCTAGATACTGCCTGCTCTGCTGCTTTTTAAGCTGCTTAAACTGATGTGACAGCTCTTCGACTGAACCAAAATTTTGTTGTGTCTCTGTACGCAGTGACTGAACCTCCATCACCAACGCACTCAGGCGGCTCATCTGCCGCTCCAGCTTTTCCAGCCGCTGCTCAACCGTTGGGGCTGCCACAACTGCAAAAGAGAGCCCCCCCAACAACAGAGGAAGAAGTGTACGCAACATTTAGAATACTATTTTGCTTAGAATATTAATGTATCTGGAATATTTTTTATTGAGGATAGCTCAGCTCAACACGACGGTTTTGCGCCCAGAACGCCTCTTCATGCCCCGCCTCCAGCGGCTTCTCTTCACCATAGCTCAGTAGTTCGATCTGCCCCGGATTGACCCCTTCAGCAACCAGCAGGTCACTCATAGTCTGCGCTCTGCGTTCACCCAGAGAGAGGTTATATTCTCTCGATCCGCGCTCATCTGCATGCCCTTCCAGTCGCACCATCATCACTGGATTATTGATTAAATAGGCCGCATGACCCTGCACAACAGCAAGATCTTCCGGACTCACTGCACTACTGTCAAAACCGAAGAAGAAGAGTCGTTGTGCCGGAACATCAGCCCCTAGCATCGCCATCCCTGCAGAGTTCCCTACTCCATTGTCAACGCTGCTCACCATCCCTCCGTCTACAATCTCCCCACGGATCCTCTCACCTTGATCTGCACCCTCTGTAGAGACTGTTTGAAACTCTGTTGCATCGACTATCTCAACCTGTTGAACATCTTCTCCACCGGCACCTCCTCCAAGCGCGTCATCCAGTGGCTCATTCAAGTTGCTACAACCTGTCATTATGACCGCTATCAACCCTACTGCAATATACTTCATCTTATTGTTTTCCATACTTAAACCAAATAAATCAGATTACTCTGAAAATTCATTTCACAACTTAACCCATATTTAATTCATATAGGGGGACCAAGCGGGTTCTCTCACATCTTTTCCTCGCAGACTGAGCCGCTGCACCCCTCCTCCATCGACCGAAGCGACCTCTAAAACCCCTCGTCCATTTACCTGTGTAGCATACACGATCAGCCGTCCATTTGGGGCAAAACTGGGGGATTCATCCTGGCGATTATCCGAGAGCAGGCGCATTACACCGCTCTCAACCTCCATTGCCGCGATTCTATAGCTCCCGGACTCTCCGTGCAGAAATGTCAATACCTCTCCCTTCGGCCCCCAGTCCGGGCTGGTGTTATAACGCCCTTTGAAGGTGATTCTCTCAGCTCGCCCACCCGATACCTGCTGCTGATAAATCTGAGGGCGACCACTGCGATCCGAGAGGAAAGTAATCTTTTTACCATCAGGAGTCCAGGCTGGTTCCGTATCCACTGATGGATTTTTGGTCAAACGACGAATTGTCTTCTTGTTCAGGTTGAGGATATAGATTTCAGAGTTCCCGTCTCTAGAGAGTGAAAGTGCGAGCTGCTCTCCATCAGGAGACCAGGCCGGGGCACTGTTCTTACCCTTGAAGTTGGCTACCCGGGTACGCTTGCCACTGTAGACTTCTTGAATCCACACCTCTGAACGCTCATTCTCAAATGAGACATAGGCCAGTTTTCGCCCGTCCGGTGACCAGCTCGGAGAGAGTAGCGGTGCGGATGAGCTGAGTAGTCGCTGCGCACTTTCACCATCGGCATCGGCAATCTCTAACGTATAGAGAGACTGGCCCTTGCTTTTAGCCATAGAGACATAAGCCACATGGGTACTGAAGACTCCCGGTATACCGGTTAGTTTCTTGTAGAGGAGATCGCTGATTGCATGGGCGATTTTTCGCATTTTCTTGGCTCCACCTGCGCCAAGAGCAAAGCGATAGTGTGCCAGCAACCGCTTCTGATAGACATTGATGAGCTGTATCTCCAACTGTCGCTTTCCACCGGCAGACGTGGTTATACGCCCCACCACCAGAGTCGGCATTTTCAGCAAGCGCCAATCGGTGTAGTTCACCTCCGCCTGATGGGTTGGATTGGAGATCATCTCAGACTCTTTTAAGGGTAAGAACTCACCACTCAAACGTAGATCATTGGAGACGATGGTTGAACCCGGAAAGGGGGCAATCGCTATTGGAAGCGCCGACTCATTGCCCTGGGTAATGGTGATCTCCAGTGCTGAGGCCACTGAAAGGCAGAGTAGTGAAGAAAATAACCCGATCACTCTCCAAATACTGTTTAACATCGATTTACTCCTGATGGACAAAGGTCATCTCCAACTCTTTTAACTCTTTTCTCAATTCTACAGAATCTGGATAGGGAAAGGGAGAGGCCTGCCATACCGCCTGCTCTACTGAGGCATCAAAAGGCTGGTTACCACTACTCACCATTACCGTAACTCCCCCAACCTCACCACCCGGCAGCAACCTTACTTTAACCTTGCAGGTACGCCCTGCAGGAGTACTTCTGGGCTTATTCCAGACCTTCTCAATCTGTCTACGGATTGATGTACGCAGCTGCGAGAGTTGACGCTGCATGGCCTGATTCTGCTGTCTGGACTGCATCAGTGCGGTCTCGGCCTCCAACTCTGCCTCCAGTTCAATCTCATCTTGCAGTTGCCTGCGCCGCTTCTCCTCTTTTATCTTTTCAGCCTGTGCTTTTTCAGCTTGACGCTTTTTCTCTTTAACTCTCTTCTGTTCGGCTGCCCTCTTTTTTTCTTTTAGCGCTTTGGCCTTTTTCTCTTTAGCCTTCTTCTCTTTAGCCTTCTTCTCTTTTAATTTTTTATCTTTCGCTCTCTTCTCTCGCACCTTTTTTTCTTTGGCTTTTTTCTCTTTGGCTTTCTTCTCTTTGGCTTTCTTGGCCTTCT
>Ga0257127_1000210_pt1 | contig 56650 bp, 72 predicted proteins | sample SI060_135mmetaG_FD_190152 | JGI IMG/M metagenome (GOLD analysis project Ga0257127, IMG submission 190152) | Marine microbial communities from Saanich Inlet, British Columbia, Canada - SI060_135m | ecosystem: Environmental > Aquatic > Marine > Inlet | place: Canada: British Columbia | collected... | reverse complement strand
TGACTTGGTTATACTCCCCTAAGATCGTATTCAAACCAGTAGCGTTTGCGATACCTGTTCCATCTGCATATTCACATGGGAAATCCAAAGTGATCTCTGACCCTGCGATGTTAGTGTAATCGACCTTAATAATAGAGACACCAAATACTGGGTCTTTAACGAGAGCTGGAGTAGAGTCTAATGTTGGAGTGGGGGTGTTAGTGTAGTTATCATTTAATATGATGTAGATAGAGCCAGCATTGAGGTCGCTAAAGTATTGCGTGAGATCAGCTACATCTGTAGTTAAAACTTTTGTGCCTGTGTCTAGGCTTACAACTTTAGGGAACACTACGGGTAGGACTTGGCTTGACCCCAAAGTTTCTGTGATCTCTGAGCTTATATCAGTCTCTATGACATCTAAGACCCGATGTGTACCCGCATTGTGACCACTCTCAATATACAGCAGATCACCTGTGTGGACTTGAGCCGTTGTACCCTGTGTAGGGAATACATTACGAAGTATGCCTTTACCTTTATCTTCATCACCTGCTGAGTTGACAAGTCCAGATCGAGCTGTGCCTTGTAAAATCGTATCTGTCTCATCTACCTCTGAACCAATGAAGATTGACATTGGATCATCTACTCGTGTGATACCATTAAGAGGTAATGCTCTAAGGGTGGTGTCATTTATAACTTCAACTTGATATGTGCCATTATTCACATCTGATTCGACCGCACCTGTTCCTACCCCACCTTCTTCTTCCACATCAAGATTTGAGCTTTTAATCTCAACTTTACTACTTATATCCATTACACCTACAATCGCAGGGTCAATGTTCGAGTTATACCAGTTGTTGAAGTTTGTACCCGTCCCAATGAGATCTACTCGATTTGAAGAGATTGAGAGTCCTGTTTCAACCGCATAATAGCTTAAGCGATAATCAAAATAATGTTCATTAATCCCATCTAATGAAGTTCTTAAATCCTTAATCGTGTTATCCACAATGTAGTGGGGCCAGTTACCCCAAAAGTCTACTTGAGCGTTTTCAAACAACCATGATGCCATACTAGCATAGTTTAAGAACTCACCATTCGCTTCTTCAACACTTGTTAAAACATTAGGGATTGGGTCTTGATCTATTTCTATCACATTAAAACTTGTGGATACGCTAACTACACTAGACGAAGAGTTAGATCCATCATAGATAACTGCCGAATAAACATTTGGTGCAACAACAATTAGCATGATTGAATAAGTGGTGTCATAAGGTGCTGTCGGATTATGCAGGTCAATTTTGAGTGAACCACCGTTAGTGTCAAGATGAGTAAAGATTTGTGGGATACAGTTAAAAGGTAAGTCACTAAAAATGAGCCGCACAATAGATCTATCCCAATTGCTTGTTACCACATTATAGTAAAATTGCTCGGTTATTTTAACCCCTCTTGTACCCTCATTAGCTAACTCCACCAATATATTGGTCAAGTCGTACTTAACTTGTGAAGCAGGGGTAGTGTAAGCAGGTACGACAATCTCAGTACCACTAATCTCTGCAACCTCAAGCACTCCTGTTGAAGCACAACCTGGAGCATTACTTGGGTCGGGTTTTAAAACCACCAAGTCACCCTGTCTTGGGGCTTGCTCACAGACTCCATTCAAGTTAGAGAAATCTTCACTCGTTGTGATTGACCCAGAACCTATAGAAGCTGTTCCTCTCGCTTCATCTGGATAAACATATTCATTAAGCGTTTGTACTTGAAGCCCATTCAAAGCAGGAGGTATTTGAGGTAATAAGTCCCTCTCATTAAACCTACTCATGTAAGGGATAGATTCATCGCCCGTGTCATCAACAGATTCTCCACTCAAGGCGGGATATTTGAAAGGTGTCGTTTCTGTGTATAAGAAATCAACCAAACCCTCTAAGGCCAACCCACCACCAGGAACATTTTGACCTACTATTTCTTTAATAGGCCAGTCGGGATCGTTAGCACTTGGGAGGCTTATATCTACAAGCTCACCTGTGCTTGATTTAAGACCGATGTCAGCACCGACTCTAAAAGTAGTTGTAGGCGAACTGTCGTCATCAAGATCACGAGCAAAAGATTCAATGACTGTATCGCCACGCTTAGGTGGGTTAGTGATTAAACTTTCTCCGTTGATCTTTAGGGTAAATGCGTTTCCTTCAAGAACAACTAAACAGCCCTTCAGTATCTGTTTTACTTTTGCGTTACGAGGTTCAGAGGCACTAAGAGGAGGGAACAGTCCAAGGTCAGGTAATGATGCAGTTCCCGCATCATCCATAACTTTATAAAAAGCACCACCATCTCGACTCAACTGAAGTTTACTTCCTTCTAGTAACCCGTTAAAGGTCTTGTCTACATTCCCATATTTGACATCTGCGATTGTCCCATTATTCACTGTGTCTGAGAGAAACTTAGTAGTATCTGGTAACCCATTTACAATAGGGAACTCATCTAAAGGAACAGCAGATAAAATAAATGTCGGTCTACCACTCGATCCAGCATCTATACTTGGGAATCCTGTAAGAGAAAAATCATACACCCTAAATCGAGCAGGTCTACGATTAACCATAGGAAGCGATGTGATGTTCTCTATTTGCCCCATAGCGTTGTTTTGAGCATTGGCTATGGTAATACCATTGGTGGATCTGTCTAACGCTCCAGGATTGCGATATGAATACATTCTCGTGCTAGTTGGGAACAGCCTACTGAACCTATGTCGCTTCCACATTTGCGAATACACAGGATCATAGTCTACTCGAACAAATGGAAAGTCTGCTGAGAGGTCAAAGACTGTCCTCTCTTTTTGTCGTATGAGCACATAATCGTCCATCTCATTTTCGATGAGTGGACGCTGTTGCTCAAGGATTGAAGCCAACACCTTTGCTTCGGGTGGCTCTCCATTGATCTTAATCGTATCAGATGGAATGGGGTAATGGTTATCAGGATTAAGAGGGGTCAGATATTCCATGCTCACATAACGAGGATAAATCTCTCTTGTGATCGTGTCTTCCATACCTGGTGCGATCCAATCACCCGAACTCAATAAGTTAAACTTAAATGATCCGTCAGCATCACCAACCACTTTACCCGTTGTGGTAGATATGATGTCATCCACAGGTTGAACATAACCATTGTAAAGATTGATCCTTGATCGAGCCACAACATCATTCGCCAATAAGTCATATACCCCTATCGCTTTACCCTGTGAAGTAGGAGAAACGATAACCAACTTACCTCCTGAACCTGTTCCTTGATTAAGACTCTGTTGAAGCTCATTGGCGATTTCTGATGAGTAAGTATCCTCGTCTGCGATGCGAATTTGGAATGTGTCGGGTGAACTAACAACACAGTTCACATTCAATCCCAAACCATCATAAGAATCGGGTCTTGTTGATTGGTTAAAGGTAGCTGAATAGACTGGCTTACTGACCCGACCACCTAAAAGAGTAAAAGGCTTGACACCACTCAAAGCTGTATGGAGCAAGTAATAACTGACTTGAGGTCTAACATCATGTCCATTAGTGAGGTTGATTAACCCTGCTTCTGAGTTAAGTCTATAGTCCTCATTAGGAGTTAGAAGGCGACCCCTACCATCTGTGTGATTGTACTTGATAAATTGAAAACTCTCGGTGTCTACAAGACCAGTGTTTAAAGTCAGGCTTGTATCACCCTCAATAAGTACTGGTCTAAACGAGACATGGAAATCATTGGTTGAGATAAAGTCATGCCCCGATGTGAAACCCTCCACTGTGACTTTGGTCATACCTGTTGCGTCATCAAGACCTACCACTTTGACTCGGTACGGAGTTCCTTGAAGAACCACAATGGATTGAGCCTTTATGAAGTCTCTATAATCGCCTTGTATCAAAATGTCTGGACTCTTCGGCTTTGCCGTGATGTTCGCATTATTCACCGTTCTAAAGGCATAAGAGCTAGTCGTTCCACCATAAGTGAATGTAGGCACATTCAGATATGCAATCATCTCGGACTCTATATTTACCCTCGCAGGTGGACTTACTGTAATGCTACTCGCACTCACTGACCCAACATTGAAGATCTGTGTGCCTACATAAATCAAATCTCCAACACCTAAAACACTCGTAAAGTCTCTTTGAACAGATAAAGAGGTCGCTCCCTTGTCTATCTTGTATTTAGGGATCACCATACCACTAGATGTCCGAACTGTTCCATCTCCACCGTTAGAGGTTAAGGTCGTATAAGACACCTTGACCGATGTCGTACTCGACACCTCAAAAGAAAATCTAATCGTGTTCTGATCTATACTGTAAAGCCCTGCGTTAATCTGCTCTGGACCAACCAATACTGTGGGCGTTGCTAATAACTCCACCCCTTTACCTGTAGGGTTGTAAGTAAACTCAAAACCATTAACCCTTGTAGCCTCTTCTTGAATTACCACAAAACCCATCGCTTCAATGATGCGTACCCCATCAGGATCATCTGTTGGCGTATAAGATACCTCTACACCAACACCTACCTCTAAAGGATCTTCAAAACTAATCGCTCCACTCGTTGCTTCAAATCTTGGGTTCGCTAACAACTCTAAGAAATCGTCAAATGGGTCTGGGTCAAATGGGGTCGTCAGCGTTAAACTCAAATCCATCTCGGCTGTATCAACCAATCCACTACGAGGTTTCCTTACAAAGATCACCTCACCACTGACCCAACTACTGTTCGCTACCCCCATAGGGCTTTCAAAAACAACCCTGTTATCTGTGACTGTAAAACCCTTCTCTACAACCTCACCTTCTTTGGTATGACCTACCCCAACCTCATACTCTATCTCTCCTATCTTAATCCGATATGAACCACCCGTGTAGTGATCACCACTCAATTCATAAGGGGATAACAACACATCATCCCTCAAGACTGTCAGAGGATAAGAGTCATCTCCCTTACGGATAAATAAAGTTGAGCTAGGCAACACCTTATCAAACGCAAGCGTACTGTAAACTTTATAAACCTCTACTGCCTTACGATCCAACACAGGTAGGTCATCTAAAATCTCCCCTACAATCTTCGTTGGGTCGGGTGTCTCCGTTTCCTCCAACCCCTCTCTATAACCTCTGTAAATCTTCCATCTCCCAAGCTGAATACCCAACGCTGAACTAAGTGTGATCACTGTGCCTGTAATCGCAACGATCTTAAAATAGTTTAACCCGTCATAAAAGAAATCTCCCTGTCTCACTTGCGTAGCATCCACTCCTACAGATAAGTCTAAATCTACACCTACTAATGATCCAACCTTTTGCCCCGATAAGACCTCTGAACCTAAACGATTGATTAAACGAGCTTGACCCTCTAACCCATCACTAGGAAGGTCATAGTCAACTCCCTCTGTTAAAGGCTGAGTCGATATAGAACCATTCATCTGCTCTTGGGTGATCGTGATAGATGTTGTGCCTACCCTTAATCCAGCACCTAAAGCCAAGCGTGATGTCTCTTGGTTCACCTTAGAACTTACTGTACGACCTACAATCCAATGGAAACCATTTGGGTTGCCACCAAAAGCTGGCTCGATGTCCGTATCTCCAAGTACCTTATCTCCTATCTTGAAAAACTTGCCAGATTCATAACCTGAGAAATCCACACGAGGCTCAAACTGTAAAAACTGGAACGCTGTGCTACCACTTATGTCCGCTACCTTCTCCTCATCAAAAGAATAATAACCCTTAACTGATGATCGAGTCAGAACAAACTCAAGACCTGTCTCAAGACTCGAACTCGGCACAAGACCAATAGACCTTAAGGACTCAAACTCCTCCACCGTTGATGGATGATCTACAATAGATCCAGAGTCCACTACCAAATAACCGTCTACTACAGATACTCCAGATCCAACCACATTCTCCCCTGTAAACGATACCACTGCACCATCCACCTTAAATGAACCAGTACCTGTGAGCCTCAAAATACTCATGTGCTTTAATCCCCCTCTGTTTAAAGCTACATGACCACCGAAAATCTTCTTCGTCTGATTAGACCAAGCACGACTCAATACAACACTCGTTGTGCCTTGTACTAAATAACCTCGATGTACCGATAACCTCTTAGGTAGCCTCTCTACTAGCTCCACTGGTAATGTACGACCCGCCTCCACTAAACGAACATACATTCGCTCATATCTGTAAGCCCATTTTAAACCCACACCTGTCGGTCCAAATGAACTCGCCACTCCACTAGGCTCTAATCCCGAACCATCTGGTATATCCATCTTCTCTACGGGTGTTAATCCGTCTACTCCTGCACCCACCCCAATAGGGGCATCACATAAAACCAAACCATCATAAATCACAGGTTGCCCACTAGACAAAATACGACCACTATCCAACGCCACCTTCACTTTCCCATATTCAGCATCAACCAATTGAGCTTCGGTAGCCACAAACTCTACATCGCTATAACCATATCCAGCCACTCGCAATAAAGGTCGCTCATTCAATCTCGGCTTCGGAGATAAATAATCCTGCTCCCCTACAACATTCGATTCAAAACCACCAAGCGTACCAGATATATACAAGATCTCCTTACCAACATGATCACTCCCTTCCTTAAATAAAACCTTGCCCGATGGATTTAAAACTACACCCTCTGCACCACCATTAAACGCATCTTCCTCAGATCCCTCGGACACCACAGGGAACACTCCCTCAGTGCCTATCTCATACACCGTAACAGATACTTCCGCTACATTACCCCCACCTATCCTTAACTCTCCCTCTAACCCAGATATAATGTCGTCCTCACTACCTACCACTCCAACTACACTACCAGCACCTCCCCTCAATAATGACCAACCCCTGTTCTCATATGAAAACCTAGTCCGACTCACATCATTACGACTCCACCAAAATAAACCACCACATACTCCTGTACCCACCAAATCATCACTGTCCAAATCTGAACGAACTGAATGAACCACCGTCCCACCAAAGAAATGATCTAAGACTGCATCATTCTCATCCCTTACCGAACTTAACCATACACGACTGTTCGTTAAGTAATAATAGACTCCATCAATCGCATCCTCAAATAACTTCTCAAAACTAACCACCACACTCTCCGAACCTATCTCACCATCTCCCGAAGCAATCAAAGCGTAAGACCCTACTGCTCCGCAACTACTACCTATCTCATATAAATCACGACCCACACGCTCCCAACGACCATCTATCTCAACCACACTCGCATCTACTGCTCGTAAACATAAACCCGAAGACGAATCATTACGGTCTCCACTACGCACATCTAAAATGATCTTCTTGTTCTTCATAATGGTTCGACTCCTACTAAGTAAAGCTACAAACTATTGGACCTGTTGACACCGCTAAACTCACACTACCAACTATCGCTCCCACTACAAGACCCGATTGAAAGTGTGCATAAATACCCTGCCCTAACGCTGACGCTAAGTTGATTGCGTTTTGACCTATAATACCCATGACTCCCAAGTTCCTTAAAATACTAGATACCAATAAGTTCACATCCCCAACAAAACCACCACTGAATAAACCCACTCCCACTATCACACTAGGACCACTTAAACCATATACCCCGCTCACACCAAACATGATCGGAAGCCATAAACTAGGTGATAAGCCCCCAAGCAATCCGTTCCCCTTAAACGCACTCTCCATATAGAAAGGGTTAGGAAACACCGTTAATACTCCCGAACCTGTACCACCACCCACTATCCCCGCTCCTGTGCCCTGTACCGTACAACTACTGCGTAACCACTCGTTCAAACTCAAATCCACTGCGTTTGCTATACTCACCAGGTGTGGAGTCTTACTCGTTGATACCGACATGATAGAGCTACTTATCGCTCCCACCACTAAGGGGATTGGCATAGGTCTTCTCCGTTGTTTTAATGTTGTCAGAATTACAACACACGCAAGATGTATGTAGGTCTGTGTTCTCTAGGTGTATTCTACTACACAAACAATAAAACAAATATAAATATCAAACCCATAAAGATTTACTGGCTAAAAAACTGAATTTGATTCCTACGGTAGCCATTTATTGACCCGTAACCGATCAGATTTTGAATTCACCTCTTGCTTTAGCGAGGAAAAGATCCCTTGCGAGATCGGGGCATGACTTTCCTTGAACGATTTTTATAAGTTTATCGACTCGATCTTCAAGTACGAAGTTTTGTTTTTGTTTGGGGGTAAGGATCTCAGAGATCTTGTAGTGGTCAAGGGCTTTTATATCGAGCTTTGCTTCCCTACCGATAAAGTCTTTTATGATTCCGTCCCCCCATTGAATGATAGCGTCATCATCATAAAAGGTTTCATCTGGTATTTTAACTTCGACTTGTCCTTGAGGTTCTGTGATTTGAAAGATGATAGTGGTGCAGTAAGAGCTGTAGTCCATTCCTTGAAACTCATCGGGATGGAACTTTATTTTTCTTTCAGCGATGTTGAATCCATTGCCTATAAGATCTATGTGTAAATCTTTTTTAATGTGCCAGATTCTGAACTGAAGAGACCCGCATTCTTCCCAAGCGTCAAAGTATGTAGACGCTCCACCTCTATCGTTTGGGTTCTCGAAGATATAGTTATCCCATGACCCCCATTCTCTGCTATCCTCTCCAAAGAGTCTAAAGTTTTTCATCTGCTTATGCTCGTCATTCTACGATTTAGACTTTGACGAAGTTCACCTGTGGACATATCTCTTAAACGAGCGAGTCGTTTGATCTCGATGAGAGTATCATGTTCATCAGATGTAAGTGTCTCTTCTACTCGATACGGTTCACTAGGTATCAGTCTTGCTTCATTCCCTTGTAGATCCTTGATCCTTCCGTCAGCCCATTCGATACCTACTCGTTTATCGTCAACAGTGATAAAGACATGACCTTTAGGGTCTGTGATCGTCCATTCGATTTCGATCTCGTGTTGTTCACGGATAGGGTCATCGTCTTCAAAGGGGGGGTACTCAGTGCTCTTTTGCTCTTGGTTGATGATGTTTACGCCTTCGGCCTCAAGAACATATTCTTTTTTGAGTAAACTGTAAGTGCATAAACAGAAGACCTCTTTATTGAACACCTGGAAGAAAGTTTCTGCACCACTCTCCCAGCTAGTGGGGTCGATGTCGAAGTGTTCTTTTGAATTGTTTGAGTTCCACCTGAGGTACTCTGGCTTGATGATGTTTACCATGTTTGTTCTCTCTACTTACGGAGTAGTGTTTGTGGGTGTTGATATATACTTAACGATCTCAGCACACGAAATCGGACAAATCTTTTTATTTTTTTTAAAAACCTCGTTTGAGTTTACTCTTCGCTCGGTTAGCTTGTTGCTCTTTCTCTTGGAGTAGTCTCCATAGAGCATGAGCCTCTTGCTCATTTAACTTTTCGAGCATTGAGGTCAGTGTCTCCCTCTGGCAACGCTCTCGGTAGAACAGAACTGATAGATGTCTTTTGATGCTCATGCTTTTACTCCCATTTGCGAGGATACTTCATCGAACATTGACTCGCTCTCTTTCTTGAGGAGACTGAGAGCTTCGTTGATAGCGAGGTCGGTACACCCACGCATATTCTTTGCTGTGATGTATGGGCCGTTAACAGCCTCATTCAAGTGCCACAGCATCGCCTTGAGAGGTGTACCCTCTAACTTATCGAGTTTAAGGCTTAGGGGTGTTCTAGTAGTGGTCATTGTTTCTCCTTTAAAGAGTTGAGGATCGTTCCTCATGTATGGTTATAGATAAGGGGTCACAGATCCTTCATGCGATAATAACTGACGAGGAAGATCCCGATGAAGCAGATTCCTGCAACCGTTCCGATGTCTAAGATAGTGTCGAGCATTGTTATTATCCTTTGCTTGTTAATTTATCAGATCCAAAGAGCCTTACATTAAGATACTGGAGTTTACGCTCGACCCAAAGAAAAGCCCTGAGTACAAAGCTCGGTGAGTCAAGCACTGTTAAGGTATTGACCATAGCTTTATAAGCCTTTGGTTCAAACTCTAGTTCATCGTTGTTGGGTAGTTTAATATGGTGTGACCCATCTTTTTCAATCACGATCAAGATGGATTCTTGTAGGTCTTTTCTAGTGAGGCTCATTTAGATAAACCCTTTCTCTTTAGGGATTTGATTAGTTGCCCCCATGTCATCGTACTAGTAAGGGGTAGTACAATTGTTTGAGAATCAAAAACCAAAGTGAGTAGTTTATTACTCACTTCCACTCTGGTTAAGGTTGGACAAACTTGATTTAAGCACTCCTCTATTTGACTCTCGCCACAGAGAGTGAGTGGCATTTCTTTATGAAGCGTTCGGGTTGACATTAGTAGCCCCCCCACCCCAAATCGTCTTGAGAGGGCAAACTGGGTTTACACACTCCTCGACAAACCCCCCAAAATCATCGGTATGTTGACATTTTATCAAACATGACACAAGTGCCCTCACAACCTTCGTGCAACCCTCTTTATGATTACTAGCTTTCTCAAAATCAGAGATTGCTTGCGAGGCGTATGTGGATAGAACAGGATTAACACTCTTCAAGTGGTCGTGATCCACATCCACAGAGATTACCTCATAGTCCTTCCGATCTACTTGAGTCAAAACGATGTTTCGATTCTCCATGTCTCGGTACACCTCATATTCTCCTGTGACTTTTCTTATGGTGATTGCGATGGGGTCAAAAGAGGCACTCTGGCGAAGTGCCTTGAGGTCATATTTATGAACCACTACAGGCTCGTTATCAACCTGCTCTGCAACTGGAGTCTCTTTAACCTCGACCTCTTCTTGAGTCTCTTCAATAAGATTAGGTTCTTGAGTCTCTTCAATAAGATTAGGTTCTACAGTCTCTTCAACCTCAACAGGCTCAAGTGTAGTCGTGCTTACCTGCACACTTGATGTGATGTACCCATCCTCTACTTTATCAAGAGAGATGCGGTAGTCCTTAGACCCACCGACATTCTCCACAAGTTCTTGAGTCTCGGTGTCGATGTGGGCTTCGATGACAGCAGGGTTGTCCACCTCAACCTCGATTAGAGTTTCCTCGACCTCAAGGGTAGGCTCGACCACAGTTTCGACCACAGTCGCAACCTTTTTAGCCTTAGCCTTCTTAGCCTTTGTTGTAGGGATTGTAGACAAGTCAAAACCCAAAGGGTAATACTTGACCCCCACTTTCTGTACTTGAAGTTTATGATGCAGATCAATGATCACATCATTGACCTTATCCTCAAGGACAGTTTTGCGAAACTTACCCTTTCGGATTTGATCGCCCAAAGTGTTGAGAGTGGGATTATTCGCAAGGAACAACCTCTCATAGTGTCGAGAGGAGTGGCCTGGGTCACCAGCGATCAGTGAGGGGAGTTGATTTGCGATTTCGGTCATAACTGCTTGATACTTGTTCGTAGCCATGATGTTCTCCTTAGTGAGTATTACAGAGAGTTATAGATAAGGGGTCACAGTTTTTAGATGGTAGGGTTGTCAATCCCATTCACAGTCGCTGAAGCAGGGAGCTTGTACTGTCTCCACTTGCGAGATGTTAGATCAAGTTCACTTGAGATAGCGTTCTTCAGTTGGACATGAAGCCCACTCTTAGTCTTTCTCGCAGATCCATTGGGATCTTCGGTTAAGACCTTTTCATTGATGATGATTCCACGAACATGGACATCACCTGTCCCATCGTGAATGCTCACTCCCTTCACACCTGCTGGATGATCGCTGTAAGCCTCAAGATGAGAGTTGTCATCGTTAGACCCTGTAGCACTCTGTCGCAACGCTGTCAGCACACCCTTTTTGCGAGGTTGGTCACCCTCTAGGGCGAGGTTGAAGTCAAGGTCGGTGAACACAAGCCCACGACCTTCAAGTGCGAGTTTGAGCGTGTCTCGGTCAGCACCCTCGACCTTCGCACAATCAAGAGCCGCGATGGTTTTGTGGTCGACCCCCACGGTCATGCTGACCTCAACAGTGTGGCGACCACGAACAGTGCCTCCGTCTTTCTTGAGGTCAGCCTTACCACTCTTGGTTGTAGTGAAAGTTAAAGTTGTGTTTGGTGTTGCTGTGATGTTCTGCATGGGAGTCTCCTTTCAAGAGATGTGGTTTGCAGTTTGAAATGATTATATGATTGCTGGTTGATTGTTCCCTAGCCTCTCACACTAGGATATATTTAAGGGGTTACAGCTTACGCTCCCCCGACTCGCTCAAACATCTCTGTTAGAGCGTTCTCGATCAGCTCTGCCTTGTTCTTCGCCTCATAAGAGTGGAGGACATCGAGTTTGTTCTCACGATTGAGAGATTTGAAGTAAGCAGACACCTCAAGTCGCAGAGCCTTAACTGTGGGCTTTGCCTCAGCCTCTCCCATCTTTAGGGCGAAGCTGAGTGAGCTGATGATGTCGCTGATTCTGTTAGAAGCCTCTGAGTAGGTTAAAAGTGCGTTCATGAAAGTCTCCATTGGGAGTAAGTTATTGAGGATCGTTCCTCATATAATGGTATAGATAAGGGGTCACACTTTTTGTTTCCTTAGATATTTCAAGCACTTAGTCATATTGTGACCCCTTATCTATTACCTAACATGAAGGCAATCAAGCCCCACCACTCTCAATGGAGAACCACCATGACTAACTCAACCCCAACCAACCACCCAAGAGTAAAACTGTCAAGAATCAACGGAGACAACAAGTACAGCGTCATCTTGGATATGACCATCTCTTATAAAGATGTGTTGCAGGAGAGGTTGAATCGCCTCAACGCTTGGGTGGGTTCAACACCGAGCCTTGAGCAAGCTACTCGCCTCATCAACGAAGCAGGTGTGGTTTGCACCGAGAAGGATGTCCAAAAGGTTCTGTTCGGGTCTAAGGGTCTTATCCCTAGCACCATCGCTTCTCTTGAGGGTCGCAACACTAACCGACCAGCTAACTACAGTGGGAGACTCACTCGCAGAGATGGTAGCCCCTTCTTCTTCTCAGAGGACGGTCGCCAATATGTGAGAGGTGTCATCGTTGATGGACACTACCCCCTTAAAGAAGCAAGACACCTGTTCACTGCAATACGCAACTGCATCGAGCAGAACCTCAATCTCCCACGCTACATCCGTCATGAGATCCAAGAGCATGACGAGACTGTGGATCGAGACTCTAACAACAACCCTCAGTAAGCCATGAGAGGTCTAGCGTCCATTGGTGTTTGGATCTCTCGTTCCATTGTTCAAAGACTTGAACGATGTAGTCCTCAGTCTCTTGGGGAGATAGGTTATTGATCGAAGCGAGTTGTTGGATCACCTGCGATTGAACCTCTGGTGGTTCGACAGATAGAGTTCTTCCAATGTGTTTTGCTTTGTGGCAGGTAGGACAGAGAGAAATCAGACCTTTGAGCGTTTGGGTTTTGTTCTGGTCATCATAGTGCCAGATCTCATGACACTCAACAGGCCACTTAGATCCTTTACCTGCACAGATCTCACATTTGTATCCTGCTTGCTTGTAAGAGGTTTTGCGTAGCTTATCCCATTGGGCTTTGGAGAGGTTGGCTTCAGAGCGTAGGTTATTGCCCCATGAGGATTGAGGGACGAGTTCAACAGTGAGTTTCATATAGACCTCGTATGGTTTTTAACAAGAGTCCAATTGCATAGCTTAAAGAGTTAGAATCAACAGGGTAAATATAGATTTCTTCAGTGGTATCTGTGGAGATAGTGACCAGATTTATACTACTGTCAAAGCTAAGGCGAAGGTTGGAGTCCTTGTCGTGTTTGTAGTGAACTCTGTCTGGATATAAATTTGCGTTATGCTTAGGATAAGGGTCTTGGTCGTCTACAAACCCAATCTCCGCAAAAACATCTTTCCAATCAGCGGGGGATAGGTGTTGGGTCATTTCTATGTTGGTCATTAATGAGGGGTTGGGGATCATTCGCCCCTCGCTGTCTCTACTTAGGTATGTGTTCATTTTACCACACCCTACCTTTAGCATTTTCTCTATCCTCAGCTTCGATCTCCCAGACCTCCCTAATCTGATCGAACAGGGTATGTCTGCTTTTCAACTTAACCTGAGTATGTCTGTGAATGATCGTCCAACGGCCATAGTTTTTGCTGACCCCTATGCCACCTCCATCAAAAAACCTGTAAAACTCAAGATTCCCATCTTCATCTTCTTCGCACTCAAAACCCAACTCATTAACGAGGGCGAGGTGGATTGCTTTATCATCTTTGATTTGGACATCAAGCCAAACCCGCTTTCCATTTTCTATCTTAGTGAGAGTCATCTGAATTTCACCTCTCCATTATCTTCAATCTTAAAGTCCTTTCTCGTATCTTTTCTCGTAGTGGTCTTCATTTTTTCTTCTCCCTCATTTTGAGTAAAGTTTTAGTGATTTCTCCAGCTTCTACTTCTCGTGTTTGGTTTTTATCTGGGTGACAGAACATGAGGAGGGTTTTGATAAGGTTCTGATCAAGAGGATGCTTAGGGGAATTATCTCGTGCATGAATCAAGCAAGAAATCTGCATTTTAAGCTGGTTCATCTGTATTTTAAGCTGGTGGTTTTCAACCTTTAGGATGTTGGCTTGATGGTCGGGGGGCGTTTCTTCTTGTAGAAGTTTATGTATGATCTTTTGTAGGGCTTCATATTTTAGATCCGACTTTATCCTCTTATGCCCTTGCGTATCCCTCCAGCAAGTCCAACAGATGTTAAAATGGCTATCCTCCATAGGCCAGTTACATTGACTACATATTTGGACATCCATTTATATTACCCCCCCTCTATTCTGATCGCTGTATCTTGCTGAAAAAGTTTCGAGAAGACTCTAAGAAATTTGAGATGAACTCTCTGTTAGTGCTTTTGCTAGGGTACTCGTACTTGTCTGCAAGGTGTTTGTACTTGAAAAGGAAGATGTTATTATCCGAGTCAAGCCTCACTTTGAAGTCCCCCTCTTTTGTATGTGCCCACACTTCGATTTGTTTTGATGCTTGAAAGCCACACTCCACAGCGAGTATTTTGAACAGAGAGTCCTTAGAGGCATCAACCACATCAACTTCATATAGTTCGGGATTAACAATCCTCTTACCGTCTTGCTTAACTGTCAGCATCTTCATACCCTCGTAGTTTAATGATCTCTTCGATAGCTTCATTTATATGAGGGATGATCTCTTGAGAGATTTTATTCCCTAAGAGCCAGTCAAGCATCTGCCCTTTCCATACATGAGGGCTATTGGTCTTAAACTCATAAAGTTTCCGACTCCAATGGTACATAACTTGAGGTTCGATGATACCTTGAGCGGTCTTTTCTAAGAGACAGTCAAGTAAAGTGACCATATCTTTGGGTGGTATTTGTTCTCCTTTCTTTAGGAAAGAGATCTCTTGTTCGGTTAAGACCTCTTTAGCGATCTTGTATGTGGTTCCACAGGCGGAGAGTTTGCGACCCGAACGATAATAGCGATCTACAATCCGATCTTTTTCTTCTTGGGTGATCAGTTTGAACTCTGTGGGTCTACGACCTTTAGGTTTGGGGCCTCGTTTTACTGACTTCCTCAACTCTTGTGGGAGTCGCTTATATATTGTTTGTTTAGTCACCCCATAAATTTTCCCTAAGACCTCAAGCGTACCCTCGTGATACGCATCTATGATTTCGTCCATCGGGATTGGTACTTTTAAGTGGTTATAGTTAGCCCATGCAATTTTAGGCTTGGGGTGTCGTAGGGTCTGAACTACATCAAGCTCAGTGAGGCCATTCTCCTCTGCGATCTCAGCAGGAGTCTTACCTGCTAAGATTGCTTTGTGAAAGTCTCTGCGTTTGTTCTGATATATCATTATTTATCTCCTCCCACTAACTCATAGATAAGGGGTCACGACCTCTTAAACTTAACTTGGTAGGTCTGCATCATTTCGAGGTTGGGCACAGCGTAGAACGCTTCCTTCACCTCTTGGGGAGCATCTCTAAACTCGCTCCAACGGATCGTATAACTATGAGCGATATATTGATCGAAGAGGTCTTCCCCGATAGCCTCTTCAAGGTCTAAGATGTCTACAGACTCTAGCTTAGGTGTGGGGGGTTGCTTCTCAACCTTAGTCGTGTATTTACCCGATGTGGATTCGATGATGAGGTCTTGGTCGTCAGCCTTTTCGATCAGTTCACTCTTGAATCCCTTTAGAGACTTGTTGAGTCTGTTCTGTGCTTCCCATAGTTTACTTGCCGCTTCGGTTCTTTCATTGAGTGTGAGGGTAGAGTCATTCATTGTGTTGATTAGTTGATTGATATTCATTGTCAGTTCTCCTTTTACGAAGTAGAAGTGGTTATTCTAAAACAAGTTCAGTTAAGATGTGGTTGGAAGTTTCTACACCCCATGAGACACTCACTACATGAAACCCTTTTCCATCTAGGTGAAGGTTTTTTTGTGCATCTCGGAGGATTAGACCTTTCATATTAGGGTCGGACTTTAAGGACACAGACTTGCCCGTTGTAAAGTGAGGAGCTAGGTTTTCACAGACATCATAGGTTTGTTGAAGGAGGCTTCTCTCACCTGGCTTAGGGAGTCGGACTTTAGTTGCTGAGTCTCTTACCATGCAAGATTTATGAGTGAGGACATCATAGACGAAGAGTGCTTTACCCGAACCTTGAAGTGGTTCTTTAGCGTGAAGGATGAACCCTTCAAGACCACGCTTATCTTTGCTACCCTTAGTGACCTTAACTGGAGTTCCAATCTCAAGGTTGGAATACATCGCATCCATCTCAACCTTGAGGTCTTTGTCAAAAGTTTTCACTTGAGACTTAACCAAGTCTCCGTTTACCAAATCTTGGATTAAATCAATATCATAGCCCTCGTAAGGATGATCAGAGCAGTCTTGGTATTCGAGAGGTAGTGCTTCCCCTTTAAGGGCGAGGTGTACGCTCTTAGCGTACCTTAAAACTTCATCTCTATTCATTGTGGTTCTCCTTTACGAAGTAAGATTGTTCATTGCTTTATATGAGTCTCCAATGACTTTCTTTACCATACCCCAACTTGGGATATGATAAACAACTTCACCTTTGACGATGTGTTCACCCGACACGACACAAGAGGTATCAGATAGTGCCTCTATTTGCCTGGTCTCGTGGAGTCGAGCCGACTTGGGCAATTTGACCTTAGTCAAGTCATACCCTGCTTCAGAGGCTTGCTGTAGGGCTTCCTTTCGTGCTTCCTTCGCTTCTCTTTTAGCGAGGGAAGTTTCACCCTTCTTTTCACAGCAAGAGCCAAAGAGAGGGCAACCTTGACACATAGAGTCTGATTGTACGACTTTGCCGAAACAATCTGTGGTCGCCACGAGGCGTATCCTTGTTTCCTCATCGTTGAGATTATAGAGACTTGGAGTAGACTGTACGATCTCAAAGTCACCGAAGAGGTCATCTTCTAGTGATAGGATTAGTTCTAGTTCTTTTTGTTTCATAGGTAGTCTCCTTTGGGAGTGGTGTTAAGAGTTAATAGATAAGGGGTCACGACCTTAGAGGTCAATAGGGCAAACATCAGATGAAGATTGGCTTTGAGCGTCAACCACATCTGATCTCAAGTAAGGATCAATAGCACCCTCAAAAGCGTTCTGATTGTGCTTCATATTTAAATGACCTTTTATGGTCACAAACGAACGCTTGAGTGCCTTTTTGAAGTCTGTGATACCCAAGTCGTTCATGACCAAAAGACAAGCATGACCCCACTGTTTGGCCTGTCGTAGAGTGATCTCAAGTCCCATATCTTGTTCTTCAGCCACCTTGCGTATCGCTCGATTGCAATCCACTAGGAGCTTTACTTGATCGGTATCAAACTGAGGAAACTCAGCCTGTACAACCATTCTCTCAAACTTGGGGGTAGGAGGAGGAGCATAGATACCAATGAGCCGAGAGAGGAAGCTGGAGTCTTTCATCTGCGTGATATTCCCTCCACCATCACTTCCATCTGCACCACTATTAGCGGTGAAATAAAAGCGAGTGTTTGGTAGCACTTTAAACATACCACCCTCAATCGGGTTGGAGATCATCTCCTTACCAAGCTCCACTGCCTCTCTAAGAAGCTCAACTTGGTCGGGTGACGCTCGGTCATAGTCACTAAAGATGACGACTCCTGGAACAGTGATGGTGAGCATACCATCGTTATCAATAACGGTGTACCCATTACTCTCCATGTCCTTAATCGCCTCAGAGAGTTGTTGCTCAGTAGCACCTGTAAAGTCACGCTTGCAAGTGACTCCACGACACGCTTTGAGGAGTTCACCTTCCACCTCCTTCGTTTCAGTACCTCCATCGACTGAAACGAGGGTGGTTCGGGTCACCCAATCGGTAGGTGAAGTGCCTTGCTTGAAGGCGAACTTCTTGCATGGGATGTTAAACGCATGACAGAACGCTATCACTAGATCATCCTTACCTGTGCCTGCTGGCCCACTGACGATAAGGTGGTTGATCTTCATGAACATGGATGCGTCCTGCATCCATCCCTCTGTCGTGTCCTCTACATAGTTGGACGGTCTGATTGCAGGAGTCCAACCTGCTCTTTTGATCTCAGCGGGAGTGAGGGGAGACATCAGTCTCTTTACCCCACAAAAACTGTTGTGGTTTAGTGTGTTTAGATTTGGTGCTTGACGAGCCATGAGGTTCTCCTTTGAGAGTGGGTTATGAGATGTAATAGATAAGGGGTCACACTTTTATATGTTTACCCTTCACACTAGGTCTTATATTTAAGGGGTCACAAAAATAATCTGTGAGGGTTGTTCAAAACTGTGACCCCTTATCTATAAGACTATATCAGCCACAAAACAAAAAGGAGTCGCCTTATGACAAATTATGACCCTAAAAACTACCACAAAAGAGACCCCTTGAGCTTCGCTAAGGGAGCGTTCGAGGGGCTGACCACGATGCTTCCAGGCATCTCTGTGCAGAGGCAGGGTGGCACATTCGCTATCTCTGCTTCCTTCCCTTGGCTCGTCTTTGGACGAGCGATACAAGATGTTAGAGGGAAAGACTTCGACTCGTCTGATAAAGCAAAGTGGCTAAAGGCCATATATCAAGACGCTCAGTATAAATTTCAGTCATCTCCCGATGATGCAACTTTATACCTCCCTGCACCATCAGCGGCAGGTGTGACTACCATCAATGCTTCCGCAGGGGTCGGTGGTGGCATCCACGAGGCGGGTCATGCCATTTGCGATTGTGCGAATGGTCGCTTTCCAACCTATGCTGAGTTTTACACTCATGTTGGTCGCCACCTCGATATGACCATCCCATACCATGAGTCTAACCTCCCTAAATGGGTTAATGTGACTGCTGATATGAGACTTGAGCCAGGTATGTCTTTAGCGTATCCCGAAGTTGAACACCGATTCCACAGCATCCAAAGTTGGTGTCATGAACTTGAATCTGAAGGGAGAGGACAGGAAGTTCCTAGTGACTTTCTCATGGCTCTTAGAGACAGTGGGAAGGGTTGGGTTTCCGATGAGTCAAAAGCTGTCTATGCTGAGTACAAGCAAGAGGCTAGAGACTTGGTGGACTACCTCAAACCTATATGGGCGGAGTTAAAACCTAAAGACACTGATTGGGAGTCTTCGGCTCACCTTCCAGTGTATGTCGCTGTCGAGGTCATCAACGCTCTTCATAAGATGCTGAAAGAACCACCTCCCGAAGATGGTAAAGGTAAGGGTAAAGGTAAGGGTAAAGGTAAGGGTAAAGGTAAGGGGGGTAATCAAGGTGAAGGGCAAGGGGGTAATCAAGGTGGTGGGCAAGGGGATAATAAAGGTGAAGGGCAAGAAGCAGGTAAGTCTCCCATGAGCCTCAACGACATCAAACGACTCTTAGACGGTGAGGGTAAAGCACTTGATCCTAATAGTGCAATGAAGCAAGAGGTCAATAAGAATAAAAAGCAATTAGACCATGAGCTTTATATCCCGAATGGGTCTAAACCAATCTATCGTAAACTCCTGTGACCCCTTAAATATCCTAGTAGATAACTCTTGAAAGGAGACTCCCATGCCAAACCAATATGACTCCAAAGTCCTCTCGGCTCTTGGTCGAGGCACTAATAAGGTTCGCAGATCCTTAGAAGTTGCCAATCAGAAGGCAGGTCAAAACTTCATCGGGGCTAGACTCAACACTCGAAGCTCTGCCTTAGTCAATACGCTTACGAGCGTGAGGACTGGTCAAGTCAATCGAGACAGATACCACCATATGTATCAGAAGCCTAAAGTTCGTGCGGCGTTTAGTTTCGCTATCGATGGAAGCGATAGCATGAACTACACAACCACTTCCCCATCGGGGAGTTATTGGAGGGAATGTGTCTCTATGATACATGGACTCCATACTTCATGTCAGTCCATTGGGGTTGACTCCTCCTCTGCTCTTGTCATGTACACATATGGGAGACAAGATGTGCCTATGGCTTCGTCTTCATACAAGCCTGTAGCGAACATCATCAAAGGTCTTGGTGAATCGTGGCAGAAGGACACCTCAGACAAACTTCGTAAGAAGCGTTGCAGTGGTGGGACAAGTATCGTCTGCTATGCCGAAACTGCAATCGATATGGTAGCTAAATCTGATGCTACTCATAAGATCGCATTCTTCCTTACTGATGGTGAGGACTACGAGAAGGCATACCTTGAGTCAATGCGACTCCAAGCCCTATCTCAAGGCATAAAGCTAGTAGGTATAGGATTAGGCGTACAGGGGTCTGACTTACCTAACGGTATCAGTGGTAAGTCTGCTCTCGACATCGCACCTCGCATGATGGATCACCTAGAGAAGATCATCAAGTCCTCTACAGGGATAAACTCAAACGACAAGTAAAGTCGAGGGTTTAGGTGGTGTATTTAAGAATTGTGACCCCTTATTTATACCATAGCCTAAGGGGAACAATCCTCACCAACCCTAACTCCCAAACGGAGAACAAAATGAACACAGTAAACATCACATCCGACAACTTCCTTCCAGCTCTCCTCGCCCCTTTCGGTGGCAAGGACACCCACAACGCAGAGGGCGAGGCTCTCCCAAGCTCAACTTCAAAGGCGTGGACATTCACGCTCCATAACACAGAGCGTGATACCCACCTCACCTTCAAGGCTCGCCGCCCTCGTGGGTGGACAGTTGAAAGCCCCGTCCTTATCGACCTCATGGTCGGTAAGGATAACTCCTCAGACTTCGGCTTCCTCGGCTCGGTCAGCCCTCGTGGGTTCTACAAGGCAAGCCCTAAGAGCAAAGTTGATGCTGATCGCAAGGTAGTCGCTGATCGCACCCTCGTGTGGCTTCTCACGAAGCTCAACAATGGGGTGGATCTTCCCGAAGCTCTTGAGATCAAGGGTGCTTCAAAGTGCTGTCGGTGTGCTAAGAAGCTCACCAACCCAGACAGTGTGGACGATGGCATGGGGCCAGTTTGTCGCAAGAAGGCTTCATCGAGCAAGGTAAGTCGAGGGGTCTAAGAGAATGATAAGAGAACACCTAAAACAGAGAGCTGAGATTCTAGGTCAAAGACCAGATCTTCTCACCCAGGAAGAGTATGTACTCGGTAAGGGTACTGAGATGACCTCTAGCGAGACTTTAACAGAGGAGCAGTACTCGTACCTCAAAATGATCACAGGAATGATTGAGTGCCTTCCTAAGCAGTGTTTCCATAATGCTCAGATGATGACCCTTGCCGACAGCTACCGAGTCCACCAGAGGGTCAAGTATCACGAGGGCTATGTGTGGACTGGGTTTATGCCTATCCTCCATGCCTGGATCACCCTTGACGGTAAGATCGTGGATGTCACTCTCAGCACTGACCCAGAGTCTACCCAACGCTTCCTTGCAGGAGATTCGCCACAGGAAGACTTGATGGACAGGGTGCTTGGAGTGATCCCAGATGAGTGGGAATATCTAGGTGTGCCTATGGAGAGTGAGTATGTAGTTTCCACGATGATGAAGAATCAGGAGTCGAGATCTCTCATCGACAACTGGCAAGATGGCTGGCCTTTGCTTTCTAAATAGGAACTCACTTCCTCTTTAGGATTGTGACCCCTTATCTATACCCCCATATCAACCACACTCTGACAAGGAGAAACCAACCATGATCGACATCATCCTCAACAACGCCCTCAATCGCTTCGAGACTTACGATGATACTTTCAAGCGTGTCATCCCGACAGCCATTGCTACTCTGACCAACATGAACTATGGCTTTCAGAAGACATTCTTCGGAGATGACACGGATGTAGATGCACCACTCACACAAACAACAGGCACTTATGATCTCGTCTGCGACCCGAACGATCACTCGGCTATCGTGGGGGCAATCGCACAGGAGTTCGCTAAGGTCGAGTCCTGCGTCAGGGTCTTCGGCATCGAGATCAGCCGACCAACCGTCACCAAGTGGTCTGCTCGTAAGGGTAAAGCAATGACCTCTCAGAGAAAGACAACGCTCACAATCACTTGGAGCGAGGACTCACGCATCACTACTTGGAAGCTCTGAGAGAGCCTTAGAGAGCAGTTCGAGCCTTAGCCCTAGCACTCGCCCACCTTGATCTGTTTAATGCCCTTAGAGGGCAATCTGAGCGTCCTCTTTGACCATGACAAGGTTATACGCAAACTTGAGCCAATCCTCTGCGTAGTTAGTTCCTACCTCTTGCCACATAAGAACTTGTGCGGACTTTTCAATCTCTCTCCACTCAGTGAGGGTTTTGTCGTTAGCGTTCATCCATCGATTTCTCAAGTCTCGGTAATGACCTCTTGCTAAGTCTTCCCACATTGGAATCCAGCTTGAGCGTGTCTCCCTTGACTTACGAAGCAACTGGATAAGGTCGGTGGTAATCATTTCTCTAGTCATTTTAGTGTCCTTGAATCATATTTAAGAGTACTATTTATTATATGATTTGGGCTACTAAGGACTCTCAATAACTGATGTCTTTATGAGCTGGACTACTCTTATTGATCTTCTTACGACAGATGGGGCCGATAGCTTGTTTTAAGCTCGAAGGGTTAGTGAGGGGGAGAGCACATCTCGCACACTTGGCTTCACACATGATCTGTAGATTATCGGGCATCTCGAAGTCTTGGTCAGTAGATACTCCTAAGAGCCAGACGAGGGTTTCGTAACCGATGTCGAGTCGGGGCTGATTGAGGTTCAGTCCGTATTGGATTCGGAGCGTACCTTTAGAGTCCACTGTCCCGATGGTCTGATACACAGGGTCATACAAGCTGTTAAGTCCATGTAGGTTAAGGCTCACTTCAACAGGTTCATTGAGGGTCTGCCCCTTTAGACGAGTCGCCTTGTAGGTGAGGTGGTTGTCCTTACGCTCGTTGCCAAGAGTGAACACCCAGGACTTGGTTCTCTTGGACGGAAGGGCGGCACCGTTATGGTCATGTGTCGCCCCGAAGAAAGGGGCGTTGAGGTGAGCGAGGAACTCACTAGGTTTTATCTCGACTTGCTTCATGGGTTCTCCTTTTCGATTAGTGCTTCGACCTCTATCAGAGCCTTGTCTACCCATGAGGGGGTCTCAGTCTCGTTGTGGTCTTTCAGAATGGATAGGTTCTGGTGGAGGTTGTAAGGAAGGAAGCTATAGTGATGTAAGGCTTGTTTCCACTCTTTGACCTCCACTGGAGCAGAGAGGTCAAGGTCGTAAGCCTGATCCTCAAGAAGATCTCTTAACTCATCCTCTCGCTCGTCCTCATCCAAGTTTGGATCGAGGCTCGCCTTAGCCACTTCCTCATCGAACCACTCCCGATTGACATCCCAAGGGTATACCCCTTCAAGGAGACAACACTCGCACAGTTCTGTGTCCGCTTCGTAGTCGTCATATCCGACCTGAAACATACGCCCTATCCGACCTTCTCCGCCACACTCTTGACACTCTACAGCGTCTGCGTAGGATGAGGATTGGAGGCGAGCCTTAGCTTCTTCGAGTGAAGCCTTAGCTGACTTCAACTTTTTGAGGTCTTGTTGGATCGCCTCAGTGAGTTGCTCGGAGGTGAAGTTTAGGTCTTGAAGTGAGGGGTAGTAGCTCATGTTGGCTTCTCCATTTGGGAGTGATGGGGTGCGTGATTATTCTGCACCCCTCTTACACTATCCTATAAATAAGGGGTCACAATGCGTAACAGAGAATCTGTGACCCCTTATATATACCCTACTGTAACTCTTAAAAGGAGACTGCTAATGGCACTGACTCAAAAAGTTAATGGGGTACGCAAGATGATCCCGACACCACATCACAAGACTGCGTACAAGACCAAAGGGTCAAGGCAGTCGTGGTATGACCGACACACCAAACTCTTTACAGATCTAGCTGAGGAGATCGGATTCTCGGTCGCTCAGACAAGCCTAAATACCAAAGAAGAGGAGAGGGTACTCGTACTCCGAAAGGAGGGGTTTGGCGACTTCTTCCTCACCTTGACATGGGCTAAGGATGGAGCGTCTACAGTGAGTCTATATGGCAACTGTACAAACTCTATAACCTACCCTTATAATACTTGGAGAGGGTACGATAAGCCCCAGTCTCATAACGATGCTCATCTTGGCAACTGGTTCCTCAAGTTGGTTCGGTTGGATTGGGTCGCTGATAACCGACCTAACAAAAATGAGATCAAGCTCGGTGATGAGATCGTGTTTAGTGGCACACCAGCAGGTGGGGGGCAACGCACACGAGCTAAGGTTGTAGGGGTCGGGGGGTCATGGGGTCGGAACTACTATAAGGTCGAGCTGTTAGAGGAGCGAGGGGTCAAGAAGATCAAGCGTGTAGGGTCTGTGGTGGAGGTACACTATGACTGCATCGTTCACCATAAGGGCAATACGAAGTAGTGACCCCTTAAATATATAATGGTAGAGAAGGAGGTTCAAGATGACCATTGAACAACAACGACAACAATACGCTAATATACGCAACAGCCTACCTCACCCTTATCGTGGGGAGTGGAGAGAGATCGAGCGAGCCTTTGCTGATCTTGATGTTCCTCCTACCCCTAGCGAGTGGGTGGCAGAGGTCAGTAAGTTTAGCGATGAGGTGAGTGGGTATCTCCAAGCTCTTGGATCTTGGATCAACCTACGATCAGAGAACCCTCAAGGTTGGGGTGAGGATCATGACCCAAATCAAATAAATGGATGGGGAGATCACCAAACTATCCGAACTAAGACCTCCCTCTTGCGAAGGCAGTTTAATGAGGATATGCAAACGATGGTAAGCCATGATGAATGGCGAGAAAGTAGAGACTGGTAATGAAAGCATTGATCGGACTTAACCTCAAGGAAGCTAAAGAGGTAGCGAAGCAGGAGTTGGGCGTTAAGAGAATGGGCGATGCTCGTTTTAAGATGATCCTCGACAAAGGCATTAAGAACGGAGACTTTATTCTTGACGGTGACATGATTAGAAACCCAGCCGAAGCAGACCCCTTCGATTTGATCAAAGAGTCGCTCGTTTGCGAAGCATCGCAATCGGAGGAGCAGGAACAAAGCAACCCCTCTACTAAGTCCCTCCACCCCGAAGTCGCTCATCTTGACCCTAAACTTTCTAGCTCTGACCTACCCAGACCTGGAGATCTGTACCATTACAAATCGTACACTGGTGAGGTCGTGCAAGGCGAAGTTAAGTCTGTCGTCTGCTTTACCGAATGTCTGAATCCAAATGGAACATGGCAGGCGGTTGCCTTTCAAGACCTCTACCTAAAAAAGCGAGGCGTACCTAAAGAGACTATGTTGAACCACCTCAACGCCTTTTACCAAAATAATAACCACCTACTAGGTGAGCGTGATCGGCTATTAAAAGAGATCAATCAGCTAAAAGAAAAAGTTAAGGCATCTAAGGAATTGTGACCCCTTATCTATTTGATTACTACGAGGAGACAGGCCATCAAAGATTAGGGTTAATCAACATTCTCTCAGAACCCCATCTAAAACTCTATGGGTTTTCGGGGGAGTCCCAAAAACCCATATTGAAAACGCATACAAAATGACATCCCTTGATCTATAACCATGTTTCAACCACCTTTACCAATACAGGGAAGACAAATGACTTGTGAAGAATACATAAAGAGACATGGCTTGGAACTACCAGTCTCCAAACAGGAAGCTGTGGAAGACTTATTAAAACTGACTTCTTCTGAATACTTGAAGCTAGGGCGATATTGGGGCAAAGAGCTAACTCTTTGGGGAGATTCGGATGAGATAGAGCAAGCGAATGCGGAGCAGATTGAGTCATACAAGCGTATGGGGGAGCATGATTACAAGATTATGTATAAAGGTTAAGTCCAGAGAGGGGGGGGGGTCTTATATATGAGTGTTTTTGAAAAAGCGATATTGGATAAGTGAATCTGTATATTATTTGAGTTTGGAATTTTTGGGGTTGATTTTGAAACCCCCGTTTACAGTCTCTTGAAAGGAGAACCGAGATGAGTTTAATAAGATACTCACATGACAACAATCGTAAAATGCCTTATGCAAAGGTGTATACGATCCACCCTAACTTTAAAGACCTATATCCAGATATTACCTTTAACCACATACATGGTTGGTTAAAAGAGAGGGTAGGTAGCGGAGCTTATGAAGGGAAGTTCTTTGAAATGAGTGATTGGGGGAGCATTTCTTTTCATCATCATGTTTTGAAGAGGGCTAAGGTGAACTATACTGATTTGGTACAGGATCTTAATGGTTGGGGTTCAGCATTTAAGAGTGAACCTAAAGTAGAGGTGTTTAGACCACATAAAGAGGTGTGTATGGAGATGTTTGGATGGTCTAAGGTTAGAGTCGAGCAAGAGTGCTTTTCTAATCCGCAAATGACAGGAGAGGAGGTCATTGCTCTTTATGGGCTTGAGGGTCTTTCAAGTGATGTGCTTGACAATCTATTTAAGTTAAGTGATGAAGAGCATCATAGGGTTTTAGGTGCAATAAAGAGGATTGGGGGGTAGTTAAGTCTCCTATGGAACAACCCCTTATCTATAATCTCTTGAAAGGAGAGCCATATGTTATTAACAGTAAAAGAAAATGGAGTTCGGGTAGCCAATAGTTCTTTTATTGGAACTAGGGTTAATGCAGATCAGATACGCAATAGTTATGAGAACTTGCTTGGTGAGTTAGGTTTTGTTTTTGAGCTGAAAAGGAAAGATCAAAGTCTTGTGTATGTTCACCAATCCACAAGTCCAATGAGTCCATCTTCGCTTTGCGTAGTTTGGCGAGAAGATCCCTATGTCTTGAGTATACATCGTGGGGATAATTCTAAGGATCATAGAGTAGATGGTGAGTATGACCTGCATGACTTTGTGGATTCGATCATACTGTCTGTAAGGGATGTTTGGGTTGGAGGTACGAAGTAATGATGAACCACTATGATTTGGTTAGTGATGAGTTATGTGATTTGTGGGAGATGATTCGTAATGCTTGGGAGGCAGATTAAGACGCTTAAATATGCGGGTTTTGTTGGGGGGGTTTTTTAGTTTTGTTGTTATTAAATGAGTTGGGGTGTTATAGGCGAAGGGGGTTAAACCATGCCTTATGTCTATAACCGAAAAGATTAACGAAAAGAGAGTTTGGTCAAAAACCTTTGTATTATCGTATGATTTACTATCTATTGAAGACCGATATACGAGTTTAGTTTTAGGGCTTGAGGAGTCGGGTTTTATTAAGCAAGACTACACCTCTTACTCACCTTTAAGTAAGGTAACAGATTTACATTTAGATGGTGTGGTGGTGCGTCTTTATTTAGTGGAGTTGAACAGAGACTTGGTGATTTGTTATCGTGTTGGTTTAAAGGGTCAAATGGACAACGATGACACGGACACGATTTTTAGGTTAGATTTGGACACGATATGGTCAGAGATCCGTAAAATTTGGGTTCGTTCTAAGTTATAGTTTTTTTATATCGACCTGTATGGTGAATAAGAAGCAAAAAAATCTAGGAGTATATTGCCATGTCCGAGTCTATGAAGAACGCTCTTGAGTGGGTTTTTAAGGTGTTATCTGTTTTTCTGATCCCTGTAATTATTTATCTATTTAATATGAGTACTAGTTTGAAGTTAATGGAGCAGAAATCGGAGTCCCAAGCGAGAGTTGTGGAGAAGTTAGATAGTAAGATTGAGCGTATTGAGAAGGATTTGAATCAAGTCCAACTTAACAGTCAAGAGTTGAGGCAGATGAGGACGGACTTAAATCAACAAAACGCTATGATGCGAGAGATTTATCAATGGGTTTTACGCCAGCAGGGTAAGAATCCATGAAGAAGTTAGTTTTATTAGTAGTGGTCTTTTTTAGTTTTTTTTTAGTGAGTGGTCTAAGTATAGAGGGCAGTAGTTCAAAAGAAAGTGTTGACAAGGTGTTTGAAACAGATAAAGGGTTGGTACAAATAGAAAGTGTAGCAGTAGAGCAAGCCAATATAATTTCAGATATGAGATGTGAAGTAGATGATCTACTTCACATGACTTGCCAAATCACCCGTATGCTTAAAAGCACAGGAGACAAAGATGTCAGAAGAGAATGTAAACCAAGAGTCAGCAATCACCAATCAACCTGTAGAAGTGGGGGCACTCACGGAGGAGGAGATGTCTACCATCTCACAACTACGACAGAACGCTAATCAGTTATTGAATCAGCTTGGTCAGTTAGAGCTTCGTAAGACTCGCCTTGCATTTCAGATAGAGCGTAATGAAGCACAGGCACAGGAGGTAGTTGCTTCTGCTCGTGATCGTCTTGGTATTTCAGGAGATGCTCCTTGGCAGATTCAAGAAGACGGGACGGTATTAGCGATCCTTCCATCAGTAGATAAATCTGCTTCTCCATTCTCGCCCGATGGTAAATCTACATCTTTAGAAGAAATCAATGAGATGCAGGGTAATCTTGATCCAGATGACGACATTCCTGGTCATCGAGATTAAGTAGCCCTCTGACCCTTGTAGGGTTGTAGCAAGATCGACTTAGAGAGCCTATCTTCCTCACCGATGAGGAGATAGGCTCTTTTCGTTTATAGGGGTCGCTAAGTAATAAGTCATTTATGATCTCTCTATAAGTAAAACGATTTATAAGGGAGGTTATTATTATGGCACAACATGGTTGGTACGACAGTAGAAGTCCTTGGCCTGTACCTCCGAGGAACACTAGTGCTGTCTCCCCTTTCGCTAAGGGGGAGATAGATGTTCATTGGGATAACCCATCAATCCTACATGGTAATGAGGGTTGGATTATTCGTGGTGTCAACATATATAGGTCGGGCAACTCTGATCGTGGACCTTATCGTAGGGTGAACATTACACCTATTGGTGGGACGATATACAGAGACCGTATTGACACATGGGCAGTTAATGATGAGGTTATTACTACCGACAAGTGGATTTCTAAGGGGGATCAAGGTGAAGACCCTTATCGGTTTCAAGTGGAGTACCCGATAGCGAGACAAAATAGCATCAATGACCCTGCTGATTCACCTAGAGATGTAGTGGTGATGATTAACGGTGTTATCGTACCCACATCGAGAGTGCTTGGTGAGTTTGGTGAGGTTACTTTATTTTATACAGGCAGACCTCAACCCGATGCGATCACTTTAACTGAAGGTAGTTTACCTCCTCCTATAGATGACAATACGGTGGTCACGATCAGTTATATTGCTTATGACCCAGAGAGTCGCTTAAGACTTGGTACAGATAAGCGTGATTTCTATCGTATAGCGACAGTAGCAGAAGACCCTAAGACGAGTGTTTTACATGAGACCCCCTTAGAGCATTGCAAACCCTTCTCAGATAGAGAGCTTGAGCGTGTTGACTATATGTGGAGAGAAGGGATAAGGCGTAATAACTGGATACTTGAACAAGGGGGGGAGCGGGTTAAGTTATTTACTCGTAGGATAGCGGGTATACCTTGTTATTGCACTTCCTTTAACAAAGAGACTCTTAAGTATGCAAAGCAACCAGACAGTCTTTGTACGATTTGTTTTGGCACAGGTATTAAGGGAGGTTATGATGGACCTTATGACATTATTGTGTGTCCTAATGATAGTGAGCGTAGGATTAGCCAAGAGGATCGTGGTAGACGCAAAGAACACTCCTATGAAGTATGGATCGGCCCTAGTCCTATTGTGAGTCAGAAAGACTTTATAGTTAAACCTAATAATGAACGGTATTCATGTGGTGCTGTTAATATGCCCTCGAACAGAGGTAATGTTCTTCAACAGCATTTCAACATAGCGTATTTGGATAGTGGCGACATACGATATAGATTCCCTATTGAGGGAGTTCCTGTTTCATGGCCAGAGACTCGATATGGGTACTGGCCTCAGAGAGATACCTATACAGCTAGAGGAGATGCACTATATCCTGTTACTCCCGATAGTGCTTACCCTATGGACTCTGACAAGGCTACGGTATCCAATGCGTTGGAGAAGCGTGGTCGTACAGCGACTTGGGAGAACCAGAACTATTGATAGTTTATTTATAGGTTCTCATAAGTGATCTCTTTATTCTAACATTAAACAAAGTGGGAAACTCTTATGAAAAGATCAGCATCAGAAGTAATTAGAAGCCTTGAGATGAGGATTGCTCGTTTAGAGCGTCAGTCTGCAAGACTCACCCCTAAACATTTCTTAGAGATGATGGAGAGTAAGCACGAGGATTATTTCTTGGGTCTTGACCATCGCAATACATACACCAAACAACTTTTAAACTTTGCTAAGGAAAGAATGGTAAAGGGTTCGGAAGAAGATAAAGAAAATTTCATCCTTAACATCGAGAAACTTTCAAGATACCTCAACCAAGAGTCTATGATCAAAGACTTGGACGGAGCTATCATAGAAATCGTTTACTACATGGGCATGAATGGTGTTTCTTTAAATAACTTAGAATACACATGGAAAGTCGGTTTGACTGATCGAAGTGAACTGCTTTATGAGTACAAAGCGGGTAAAGAGGCTCAAGAAAACTACTAATCGTTGTAATCACTTTTTCCCAAAGCGACCATTGATAGAGTCTCTTAGGCTATAGCGAGGTGATTTAGGTGCAACCCTTTTAGGGTTTGAGCTTCGACCAGTATATCGACCTCCTGTGGCAAAGGTTTTACCTCCTGCCATTGGGTGTCGGTATTGTCTACTTCCTTTAGACCCTGAAGCAAAGTATCGTCCTTTGCCGATGCTATTAGAGGCAAGCCATGCCATGCGTACAAGTGCGTCTGACATATCATCATGCTTACCTTTAGCTTTTGGTGCTTCCACAGTAATGAGGTGTTTACCATGAACAGTTTGCTGTAGTTCTAATAGCTCTGCGATATAGGGTTCATGTCCTTCAGTCTCATAGTTTTCTTGATTATAAAGTTTGACCTTCTGATCCCACATCATGTCCTTAAAGTTTTGGTACATCTGAGATGTGAGTTGTTTAGTCATGTTATGAGAGGTGAGATTTTTTAGACCTCGCTTTTCAAGTGCCTGTTGGAAAGGTATACCTGCCCATTGGTCGAACATACCTTCTGAGATATAAAACTTTTTAGTAAAATCTAGCACCCAATCAGCGACCTCATCAAACTCTAATCGTTCTTTATCTTGGTAGAGACCTTCACCTGCTTTGATTTGTGTTACTAGATCTACAATGATTTCTTCACCTTCTAAGTGTCCAATAGCGATAGCTGTTCCGTCACCTACAAGACCCAAGTCGATCCCCATGAAGTGAGGCTTTCGAGCAGGTGCTGATCGAGCGGGTTTGAGTTTAGGGTCAACACAAGAGAGTAAATCTTGTTCATCAGTGATCCACCCTCTTGTTCTGTCTGTGAACTCACCCCCATACTCTGTAAAGAATACAGCAGTATTTTTTAGGTAATGCTTTTCAAACTCTTGAGCTGGGACAGTGGGGTTTACTTCCCAAGTGGGTGCTTGTACTGCGAGAATGTTATCAGCGGCGGCCCCTCCACCCATACCTATTTGGAATAAGTTATAGAACAATCCTTGTTTACCCAAAGGAGAGGAAATCAAAATAACCCGACCCTCTACTTCACCTATAGGGATAGTGGGGTTTTCTGGGTCTTTAGCTGAATAAGCTGATGTCGATGGTACGACAGCGTTATAAACTTCTTCTGCTCCCGATTGTCCAGTCTCTGTGAAGTGAGCAACTTCGTCAAGGATGACGCATATATTACCTGCACCACGAAGACCTTTAGCGACACAGGATCTGAATGTGACTTTTAAGGTTGCTTTTGCGGAGGGGTCTTCTATGTATCTACCATAGTTCTCTACATCTGCTGGAGTTTGAAATCGGGCATAGGAGAGAGTATTATTTGCAGTGTAAGGCCCAAAGAACGCACAATTGCGATAATGTCCTGAGACTTCTTGGTAAAGCAAACCAGCTTGGTCTTTATCTGTGGCTACAGAAATGATTTGGATGTTATTGCTTTGGGGTAGTCCGTAGAACTTTTGAGGGTTCTCTTTTTTAATGAGCTTGTATGTTTCATAAGCGGCAATACAGGCAGAAATCGTAGTGTTATGGTTAGTGAACCCATTCCCGATGAACATAGCACCATTAGGCACATTGAGGTCAAAGACATGAGATTCACGCTTTTCTATTTTGATGATGGGGTCAAAGAAGTAATCAAGATCAATGAGATGATTAAGTTGTGTTCTAATAGTCTCTGGTAATCCCTCTGACTCTGCAACCTCTTTAATCTTCCAATAAGGAGTGTACTTTGTTGTTTTATCTATCTTGCATTTAACATTGGGGTAGAATTGTTTGAGTCTTTGATAATAGCCATAGAAGTGAGGAACGCCCTCATTACCTCCACGATAAGAGACTTTCGACAATACGCTCTCTAGGCACTTTTTCTTGCGGTCTGATATGAACCCTATGTGTTGATCGAAAAGTCTCTTAGACTTTGATCCTTTGAGTCGTATCCGATATTCTGTTCTATCTTCTCGGTTGCTTTTAGAGAGGTTAGCTACAATGCCTATATTAACTAGTAACATTTGAACTTCATGTGCAAGTTGATAAGAAGCTGAAGATAAGGTGATTGCAGAGTCATAAGCCGAGCCATCGGTTTCAAACAACCCTCTTAAGAAGGCACATACAACAGACATTGGTGATTTAAGGATGGTATGGGGAACGCTTTTAGTTTTTGTAGTGCAATCAACTACCCACCCTAAGTGATCGAGAAACTTTCTTAGGTCTTTCCCATACGCACCTATACGCCCGACATCAACTTTACGCTTATCTGGGTGGTAAGAGACTTTCCCAAAGAGATCACGAAATAAGGTCATGAGATAAGGTTCAAATGCTTTTTCCCCTACTGTCATACCAACTGCTCTAGTATCTGTCCAATGACCATCGCCTGCTAATAACCCTAACAACTCTCCCCATTTTTCATCTAGGTATTTAGGCTGACTTCCATCAGTACGATAGCGACTTATATCGACATATTCGGTAGGCCAAAGTTGACTTGTTCTATTGATACAAGCCATATCGCCTACTTCTATTTCTTCAAGGTATTTCCATTCGACCCTGCACTCTTTGGTCATTACTTTAATACGATGGTTTCCTGTACCCTCGATCCTGTACCCACAGAATGTTTCAAGATACTTAGTTGGTTTAACCCCTCCATTATAAAAGTAAGCAGACCTAGAGTTTGTTCCGCACTCTTGTGCAACATTAACTTGTAGTGGTTGTACTTCATCACCGTTGGGATCTCCTAAAGAATCAATCCGAACCAATCCTTTATTTGTGGGTATGAGTGTCTCACCAGTCACACATTTACCAGACCTACGACCAATAGAGAGGATCATTTCTCTTCGTTGTTTCCCTGGTATAACTTCCCCTATATTGCAACGCCCCTCCTCATAAATCTTTCGCAGGTAAGATTTCTCTGTATGGTTCTCTATCTTGGTTCTAGTCCAGTCAGAGATTTGAAAAATCTCTTCATCATCAAGTTCAAGGCCATAGTGGGCTTTAAGGATAACTCTTTGAACGGGGAATAGAGCCATCTTCAACCCCCAAGGTGCTTCTACAAACTCAATAATGTCAGCATTTTTCTCTGACTTTTTCCCTGCCCTAGCACTTGCTGAAATAGCGACCGAACCAAAACTCATTATTTATCACTTTCTATCGCCTTTTTAGCGTCCGTAAGCCATTCGGGGTCATCCACCATTTTCCCAAAGGTAGCAAAAACGCTTTCAGCGAGTTCGGGTCGTATACCTGCCTCGTCACACGCTTTTCTAAATGTCTCAGCGATATGACCAAAAACTTTTTTAAACGCCTTAGATTCCAAGTCTATCGACTTAGATGACATTATCTCTTTCTTTTTGATCCAAGTATCACCCACAGCCCTTAACGCATTGACTCGTCTAAGAGAAATCTGAGAAGTGGATTCGCCTCTACGCTCTGCTTCTTCTCTTTCAAAAGCAAGGGAAGCAGACTCCTCTGCTAAACCAACAAGGACATGAGTAAGAACATCAGAGGAATCTGCGTTCTTTTTAGTTGTCCCAAAAATAGCGTCATTACTTAGTTTAGCTTGCTTGCGTTGTTGTAACTGATTAATATTTGCTTGAGAGCTTGTTCCAGGATTAGGTGTATTTACTGGTGTGCTTTTCACATTAGCAGTGTTTGAACTTGGCTGTCCAGGCTTACCAAACATGACAAAGGGTTCGCCTGTCTTAAAGTTAATGCGTATTGTATCGGTATTTAAAACTTCGGAGGGTTTACGCCAAATAAGTTTACCATATTCATCTTCTACTTGAACCCTTGTAGCACCCGCTGGTATGGGGATTGACATATAAACCTCCTTAACTTATTAGGACTCATTCATAGGTAATATACCATTCGGTCGCACTAAAAGAACACCTGCACCACCTTCTGTAGCTGTCGGGTCATAAAGGGTGTTGCCATCCATATCTTCAATAATAAAAGGAGGTGTGCCTGCTAAGAGTAAGTAAGAGAAGCTATATACTTTGATAAATAAAGCGGATGAAACTTCATTACTACGCACAAGAACATGGTTAAGATTTTGGGGGTCTACACTCGCAGTAATATCGGTCACCGAGTCATTTAAAACGAGAGCGAGATCAGAGGCTACATCATTGATGTTACCTGCACTCTCGCCTTCACCTCGACCAAAGTGAGTTCCTGCTTTAAGGGCATTGATCCTGTCTACATCAATATATCCAGATGTTTGAACTTGAATAATGTCTTGATCATAAAAGGGTGGAGCATTACCGAGGTTTTCATTGCCGAAGTCAGTGGTCTCTACCTTAATGCGTACTTGGTTTGTACTTGCGTCTATATTACCAAGCATACCAGTACCCATACAAGTGGTGATCACTTGTGTTTCAAAAACTTGACGAATTGGTTCGGGATTTCCTGCTTCTCCTTTTGATGGGTCAGAGGACTTCTTTAAATGAGCGACAAGCATTTTAAACTGAGGACTAGCAACGACCCTACGATTGTAAGAGGAAAGCATATTCTATCTCCTTAAATTTCAAATCCACCAAATAGAATATCTCCTAACTGATCATGTGACGGAGCATCATCAACAGACACCTCATCACTAGCTGTTAAGTTAAACTCATTGGCATCATAGTTATTAACAAATAGTGATGCAGTTTGCTCACTATCGCTTGCATTAGCCAGTCTTATCATCTCCTGTTGATAAGACTGAGGACTTTCTACAATCTCATCTGCGGAGGCGATGATGGGTTTATTATACTTCTGACACGAACCATCTGTGTTGAATACACACGAACCACATTTTGAGGTCTTTAGGAGAGTAGGGATCTGATTTGCCCTGTGTACTAAAGCCCCTTTATCACACCCCTCTGTTCCATTTGTCATGTATGCCGTAGCGTCTACATAAGCATGACCCGATAGACCTTCGTGTTCTGATCTGACGGAGGCAATCCTTGATTTGTATTCATCGATTGCATTCTGATTAAATCGGGTAGCAATCAATACATCTAACTCTTCACCTGCCGAACCCTCGCTCATCTTTTGACGAACCCAAGTAGACACTTTCTTTTCTGTGGCTGTCATAGTGTTAGACTTCTTTGATCCATTAAGGATATGAGCTGTTTGATCTCCTTGATACTGAGTCGCCTGATTAGGTTTAGATGCAAGATCAAATGCTTTGCGTACAAAGTCATTAGGGTCATTAATGTCTCTAACCTTTTCATAACTCTCTTGTGAAAGAAGCCCAGTTTCTAAAAGTTTATCTACTTTTGCGTGTGCTTCTTTCCATAGATTCGCACTTGCTCTTTTTTGTCTGTTTGGGACGACATCTAAGGGTTTGTTGCGACTTTTAACCATCCGATGTTCTTTCACATCATATTGCTTGTAACTTGAAGCCTTTTTTGGTTTCGCTAGATGGTTCAAAACAGAAGCAACCTTCTCTTCTGGTGTTTTACCTTTGGCGATTTGCTGGACTTCTTCGATAGTGATTAAGTTTGCAGAAATAAGACTAGCAATCTTTTTTTGTGCTACTTGATTTCGGTGTGCTAACTCACGAATACCCTTTTGGGGTATCTGTTCATCACCCTTAGATAGACGCTTACGCATATTATGATAAGAAGCAAGTTTGCCGTAACCTTCATATGAACTTGATTCAGTAGGGGTACTGGCTAACTTATATAGACGCTCAATTTTTTTTGACGCAGACTTGTCAGACCCTACAATGGCCTCTACTTGTTCACTCTCAAGAAACCTTTGAGCGACAAGTTGTTTCGCAATTCGTTGTAGTTTACTAGAAATCTTAGACTGTTCAACCTCTTGTGTAGAGGCAATAAAGATGTTTTCTTCTCTTGCGTTATCTAACTCTCTACGAGCATGGTCAAGAGAGATAAAACTAGATTGATCTACCTGTGTAGGAAACCATGTAGCTGACTTCTCTTGTCGATTAACACGACCCTCAATGAGATCTATGAAAGCTGTTTGCAATCGAGATTTAGCAGAACCAGAAGCTACTTTTACTCCGTATACTTCTAGTTTTGGTAGGAGAACCTTAGCGGCTTTCTTCCAAGGTACTTGATTAACTACCTCCATCCCTAAGAAGCGGTCATAAGCACAATCTTCGTTTTTAGGGATGATATACATTGATGTGGCACACCGTTTATTGATTACTTCATTCCATCTGCCATTAAACAAACCAGGGAAGTATTCTTCTTTGATATAGACACGACCATGTAAACCATATTCTGAGGCTAACTTAGCTTTAACATCAAGGATAAGGGACTCTTCTACCTCTGCGAGTACATGATTGAGAGAATGCCCATAAGCGAGTTTACGAACATTCTTTTCCATCATCTCACGATAATCATCTCCAGGTAGGTTAGACTGATCATCACGATAAGTACTTCGATAAGGTTCATGGCTACGATTTGAGTTCGGAATAATATCAAGTCCTGTCGTACTTGTTTGACCCCACGCTTCCTCTAAGGATTTAAGTGAGTTGTATTCCTTATTGTTCATATGACCTTCCTCTAGGTTTTTATAAACTTGCTCCATCTCAATAGAACCCGACAAATCGGGTTCGGGTTGTGAAGCTAACCAAGAGTGGTCTACAATGTTAATGCTTTGAGTAGCCTCTCTTGTGATTTCTCCCATGTTGAGATCTACTTCATTCTCAATACCTTCAGGGAGTGTAGAAATACCCGAACTGTCCATTGGGATCATACCACGAGGTAAGTCCGCTAAACCTTTAGCTGATGGCAGTCTTGCTTTTTCTTGAGGCCCTCCACCATATTCGGTGTCAAAATGAAATCCATCCATCATATAGTTTGACCCTTGAGTAAGGGTGTAACCACCATTAGGCATATGACTTTTATTCTTACTCATTTTAGGTATCCTTTCGAGGTCGAGGTCGAGGCGAACTAAAGTCTCTATTTAGTTCCTCATTTTTTGGGTCTTTTGGTGCTTCTTCTACTTCGACAGCCCATGCTTCTGGGTCATCTTTAATATCCTCAACCTCTTCCATAACTTGATTGAGCATTTTACTCTGTTCTACTTTCCAATGGTCAGCCGTAATCTCATCATAGAGTGTATCAGACATAGCAGAGAGAGCTTCTACAACATTCATATATTGTCTACGAATCGCTTTAATCTCCATGATATACCCACGACCACCAAGATTACCATCGGGGCTAATATCCCTCGACTTGATCTTAGCGAATGTAGTGTATGCACTCATCGCATGACCAAGAGAAGATAAAGTAGATCGAAGAACTTTAGCTATGTTCTTCGTGCTCTTTCTATTGAAGATATGGTTTGAGTCCATAGTGCGTTGGCTAGGTGGGTGTTGCCCCCAAGCCCACGCATTTGAATCATCACCATGATCTTTAATGAAGCGAACTTCACCAGCAGTCTTGACCCTACCCGCTGTCTTTGATCGGGCGTTGATCTTACGAGCTTTCTTTATAAGCATATAGCGTTCAGCTACTGCTCTAGGGTTCGCCTTTGTCATAATACTCTCTCTTTCTAATAATCATACAAAGAGAGAGTATAAATAGACTATTAAAAACTAGCTAGTCTTAGAGGCTTCCTTTGAGGTGTTCCTCAACGACTGCTTTAAGACGAGCACGAAGATCATCTTTCCATTCCCTCTCAGAAGGCATATCGGACGCTTTAGCGATGTAGTACACAGTACCTACAGTCGGATTAGCATTTGTGAATCCTTGAGATACAGTGTCCATAAGGAAGTAGAACTCATCTGACTTACTGTATCCAGCACCTTTCATTTGACCCTCATAATAAATCTTAGCGTAGTCTGAAAGTCCACCTTCTACAAGGTCATCAAATTCGCCACTAAGGAGAGTTTGGCGTGTACGATCAACATTTGATTTCTCTGCGTATTGTTTACGAATAGAAGGCACAGGGAGTTTACCGCCACGCTCATATACCATTACAAAGTCACCTACTTTTGGTTGGTTGATGACTTTTTTGTAGTGAGCGAGATCCTTGAAAGAAGCACGATAAAGCCCATGCCCATTATGGGGTGCAAGAGCTTTTTCACGCATCTCACCAAGCACACGATCAACTGCTGTGGTATCTCCTTTAGCTTCGGCTTTTTCAAGTTTCTTGGTAAGACCCGCAATACCTCTTGCAGGCATAACTGCTTTGAACTCGAATTTCTTACTTCCAACTTTTCCAGTCTTAGTGTCGATTGGTGAGACTTGGTAAGTGCAAAGTTCACGAAGATCTGCTGGCTCCATTCGAGCAACGACATAACAATACTGCTCATTATCTGGTGTATGCTCAAGCACACCACAGTTACGCTTGTTGTCGGGGTGGATGCACTTTGAAGGATCAACTTTTACAAGCTCACCTACCTCAAGAGGGCCTTTTTTCTTTGGCGGTGCAGACTCACCTTGAGGACGAACTTTAACACCTGCTCTAGTAAGGTATGAAATGACTTCATTTACACTCATACCTTGTGGGTTTGACATTTTAGCCCAAGCCGCAAAAGCAGCCGCATCTTCAGTGTTGAGTGCAGTCGCTGTTTTATCTGATTTAAGGATGTCGATAAGTTTTGCTTTGAGAGCAGGGTCTTCATTGGCGAGTTTTAGTATTTGTTCTCTTTGTGCTTTGTCCATGATTGGAATCTCCTTTGATTAGAAAAACTGATACTAAGAGTCGATTATAAACAGAGTATTAAAAACACTCCACTTTTACTTCATTTTGCTCAAGGTAATTTAATCCTTCTTGGTGGATAGATGTTTGGAGAGGGGCATATACCTTAACGATACCTGCATGATGAATCGCTTTAGCACACATGAGACATGGGTCACAGGAAGTGAACAACCACTTACCCATAGTAGACATACCATTTCGAGTGGCATTTAAGATTGCGTTGATTTCTGCGTGGTGGCATCCGACATCATTTTGAGTCCCACTTTTGACTTTAAACCGATCACGCAAACAATCGCCCCCACCACATAAATCTCTATCACTATTTCTTGGTGGACCATTGTACCCCTCACTAACAACAACATTACTATCTGAGTCTACGATCACAGAACCCACTTTTCTCCGACAACAGGTGCTTGCAGAGGCGATTAGAGAGCATTGTTGTTTTCGGATTTCGATATGTTTCTGCTTCATATTCTTTAGATACCTTTCGCTTATAGGGTGAGGAGAATTACCCTCAGAATGGAGTCCACATGACAAAGGCTGTTTTGCTAGATACTAGTGTTTTAATACACGACCCTACCTCGATGACCTCTTTTGGAAATGATACCGAAGTCCTCATCCCAATCTATGTAATCATGGAGCTTGATGTTCTCAAAGACACACCCAAACGAGAGAAATCTCATGTAGCACATCTCGCTCGTCAAGCCTCTAATCTTATCCTTAAACTTCAAACTGAAGATAAGGTTAAAGTTGTATCACACGAAGGAGGACTCAGCATAAGTTCTTTAGACCGAGCTAATCAGATTAGGTATGTAGATTTACTTATTCTACAAACTGCTATTCACCTCAAAGACGAATACGATCTGACTCTCGTTTCAAGAGATATCAACCTACGCATCATATGTGAATCTGTGGGGGTTAATTCTTCTGACTACACTTCGGACACAAGTCTGGACACCCTCTCTGGTATAGGGTTAAAAGGTTTTGTACCTGATGTAAAGTTTATGAATCAATTGGTTAAGTCATATTGGCAAGGTGCTGTAAGACTTCCACATGAGTTTGATGAAGATTTCCATGAAAATCAGTATGTTTGGTTTGTTGCACCAGGTGAGAAAAAACATCTTTTCCAACACAAAGACGGATCTCTCTTTAATGTAGACAAAGTGCGTACCGAAAAAGCCAAACCTAGAAATCTTGAACAAAGAGCCTCTCTTGATGCTCTTTTAGATCCCGACATTGAGTTGGTATGTCTATTAGGAAAAGCGGGTACAGGTAAGACCTTTCTTGCTTTAGCCTCTGCCCTTGAGCAAGCTCATACTTACCAGCGTATCCTACTCTCAAAACCAGTCGTTGATGTAGGAACTGGTATTGGTTTTTTGCCTGGTTCACTATCGGAGAAACTTGAGCCTTGGATGCAGAGCTTTTTTGACAACCTAGATCAAATCAACCCAATGTGGGACGCAGGGCCGATGGGTGCAGAGATGGGTACTAAAGAAGGTTTCCTTGAAAAGAATCAGATAGAAATCCAACCAATCCACTCCATCAGAGGTCGCTCACTTAAACAAGCCTTTATGATTATTGACGAAGCTCAGAATCTCACCAAGCATGAAATCAAATCAATCATCACAAGAGCGGCAGAGGGAACTAAAGTAGTTCTCTTAGGTGATCCCTATCAGATTGATCACCCTTACCTCACAAAGCAATCTAATGGTCTTGTGTATGTGATTGAGCGTATGTTGGGTCAACCTTTATTTGCGTGTGTGAGTTTACATAAGTCAGAGAGATCTACGCTATCTGATATAGCGGCAGATCTGCTTTAGCTTTTAACATAAACCTTTAAGACACCATTCACCATTTGAACAGAGACATCACCTGTCATGTGGTGTTCGGTTGTCTGTAGCCCTTCTTTATTCTCTTGTATGAGGACTACTTTATTGAAGCCCTTAGCCTCTTGACGCTCAACTCCTACATAAATGACAGGCTGAGTTGTTCTTACGGATTCTTCAAAGGATTTAGCACTCATGTTCTTACTCCTATAAAAGGGTTCACTCATATAGGAGTAAGTCATTTAATCTTTATCTCTGATTTACATGAACTCGTTAGGGTCTGTGCTATTAGGGTCGGGTTCTTCTTTAGCCTTTGGTTTAGGTGGGGTAGGTTTATCCCCATCTCTCTCAAGAGCCGAGACCGCCACTGTAGTGTATTTATCAAGTGCGGCCTGACCTAAGATGTATCCGATCTGAATGAAACCGCTAGTAACGATCATAGTTACGAGAACCATAAACGCATAATGTTCAATCTTAGTTTGATACTCCCAAATCACATAGAACATAAGGATTTTCCACCCGATGTCTGCGATCAGATAAGCAAGGAACTTCTTGCTCTTAAGTGGTAGTTTATCAAGCTGTGTTGGGTCTTGTGATTTCTCTGTAGCCATTTTTTATTCTCCATTGTGTAGATCATCTATGGAGAAGCGATAAACGAACTACAAATTGCCTTTCACTCTTGTTGAGCTAAGGATTATAGGCACCTCATCGTACCAATGGTTAATCATTAAAGAGTCGGAGTCAGTATTAACATAGTGTCCCCAATAAGCGGGAAGATACAGCATTTCATTTTCTCTGAACACGACCTTATGGAACTTTATGCCCCTAGACATAGGGAACTGATTAAAACTCTTTAGTGGGTTCTCCGTCATCTTTGAAAAGGTAGGAGATCGCCCACCATCATTCCTAGTCCAATCACCCTTATAGTCCTCTTCATAAGGCTCTTTGAATGGTTCTAAATAAGCCTTATGGTACATATCCTCTGGGCTTACCAAGAACCATGTCTTTTGCCCATATACATTCCATGCCAAGTTATTGATTGTGTCAAGGTGGAGCGGGGTGACACACCCTTTAGGACCGCACCACATATTTGCAGAGTTTATCCCCATACCTTCTAAGATCTGACCTTTACCATAAAGATTAACCCCTAGAAGTTTTTTCAAAGCCCTCGTATTCAGACGGTGCTTCCCTACATATCGAGAACCCCGCTCAAAGTTTGATCTTAAGAGGTCTTGGAGGTTAATCTCTAGCAACTCACCAATGTCTTTCTTATTCCTATCTGCAAGCCTAGACTCTACCATAGGATTAAAACCAGACTTGAACAGTTCCAATCGGTTGGCCATGTTTGTTCCAAGTGGGCAGTTGTAAAAAATAACGGGCACATTATTTGCCTCTATCTCTAAAAACTCTTCCTGTGTTCTGGGAAACTCTACTCGATCAATTCTTACATTTGAGGGAGTATTTTCGATGACAACCTCAATAGATTTCCTCAACTCACCTTGAAAGCCACTTTCAAGGTGAGCTACCCTTAGTTCTAAATCTTTAAGTATTTCCGAAGCTCGTCTTCTCATTTTTATTCTCCATTGCGGTCTCTTTTTAAAGAGGTCGTAGCTATTGGTTCACTCTAAGTTTGGTGCGTTGGTTAGATGATGTGTTTACTGTTTTAGGGAGATGATTGTTCCCCATGTTGACTCTAGGAGTCATAGCCTTTTGAAACTTGTCCTCCATAATCTGGGGATAGTCTTTTGGCTTAGTACTGAAAGCATAGATTTCTTGTAACCGATACTGTTCTTCTTCATTCATTCCTGGAAGTAGATTCAAAAAGTCATCTCTTGCTTTCTGATTATCGTTCGACAAGAACTCAAGGATAAGATAGGCAGGTAGTACAGGTTTATTAGTAGGGTCATCTTCTACACCTTTGAGGGTGTTTTGACCGTCTGGTCGTATCCAGAAGTTTTCCATAACAATTCTCCTCTCTATTTTAAGTGGGTTTTGTATAAAGAAACTATTAAAGGAGGTGGCTTGTGGAACTAAAAATAATCAAAAGAGTCACACTGTCAATTTTAGACTGTGAATGTAAGGGTGACGGGTATGTTTTCTTGAGTAATGGGGTAGACATGAGATGCCCAGCCCATTTTGAGTGTGCTCTCAATGAGGAGTATAGGATTCAAATGCTTCGTATTGAGTATCAAAACTTTAGGGGTTTTGTTTTACAGACCTCTATGCTTAACAATTTGTCTATAGATTTGACACAACCTACTACTGCAAAGGAAGTTGATGAGTACCTTATGAGAAACTACGAGATCGAATCACCCTCAGACTGGATAAGGGCGATTCAATCTCACATAAGAGAAACCTTAGACTATTAAGAGTTCTCCTCCTCGCCCTCTTCCAAAGTGTCCTCTTCTTTATCTTCGGGTTCGCTTTCCAGGTCTTTTTTTTTCTCTATTTTGTGGTCTATCCACTCACTAACAACACCCTTTAGCTCGACTTGATCTTCTGTTTTCTTAGTGATTACGGATTGACCATGAAAGATTGAAAGTTTATCTATAACTGCATTTTGGAGTTCAAATATTTGTTCTCTTAGAAGTTGCATTTGTATCTGAGCATCTCTCAGACGAGCAATAAGAGCCGCACGATCACCGTTGGCAGTAGATAGTTTATCCTTGAGTTCTTCTACTTCACTAGGATCACGACCTGATGCAATTGCAAGCATTGAAGAAATCGATCCTGTGAGCATACCTATAATACCTATAAGTATATCTCGGTTCTTTTCTTGTATCTCGTGTTTTGCTAAAAACCATATTAAGATACAAATAAGAATCATAAAGACTACAGAAGCCCACCAACCTCTTTTAGCCTTTTCAGTTTGGGTGAACTGTTTATTTGTTTGGTTTGTCATTATTTCCCCTTTGATCTTTGGTGGAGGTTAAATCTTTTTTCACTTTCTTGTATGAGTCGGAAACAAATTCGATGAAAGAGTCATACTTTGGCATATGATAATCCATCCCCATCAGCGACCGAACAGTTGGTCTTAAAGACATTTGAAAGAAGACCCACAACCAAAATAAAGTCGCTAAAATCCCTGCTCTCCAAAACACCCAACTTGCCCAATCAAGGAACTTTCTATCCCTAGCTTTTTTACGGATGTATTTAGGTCCACCAAGACGCTTTACTTTGTCAGACCCTTTAGGTGGTTGGAGAGACTGTATAGTTTCCCCCACGGCATATATTTCTTGTGGTTTACTAACACCTTTGAACCGATATACACCCACACAGACATATCTTGCATCTCTTGGTAGTTTATTTGCAGTACGGCCTCGTGTGGCAACGATTGCTTCTTTGGTTAGTAAAACTTGTCCTGCTTGACAAAGGCTCATGGTTCTAGCGGCAATGTTTTTAGCTAATCCCTCAAGTTCGACTCGTTTAGCACCAGCACCAACGAACACATCATCCTGCTTGACTTCAACAATCTTTCCCCAGTGTATCCCTATTCTAGTTTGAAGTCTTGTTTTTTTAGGTACTGTACGCTGATAGGCAAGTCCAAAATTTATAGCGTCACCTATTTTATCAAAAGACAATAGAAACCCATCTGACCTATCAATCTCTCGACCACTGTGTTTATAAACGAGAGATCGAGCGAGTCGATCATGCACTTGAAACCACTGAGCGGCTACATGAGCACCCGCTCTTTGAACGAAGGCAGTACTCCCGATTAGATCTAATAAGACGATAGCTAAGTATCGCTCTTTCATATTTATGTCATATTTCATAGCCATATATCATCTCCGCAGTTCCTTAAATTCATCACAAGGTGTGGAGCGTATTTTTTCTGCTACCGAAAAAGTACAGGTTTTAAGATAGGGTCTGTACCCGACACACGATTGTATATGGTCTAAAGCCTTTTCACATTCTGTTCGTTCATCTACAAAAGTAGATGATTGATCACACGAATAAAAGAGTGCGATCAAAATAAAAGCCCTTTTCATATTAGCCCCCAATCAAAGCAAATTCTTGTTTTTTAATTATTTCAAGAGGGGAAGATTCTGTTCGCTTTATAACCCATTGAACAAAGTAAGAACCTGGAATAAAACCAGAAGTGAGTTTTTCGCCCACATAATATTTCCCAATATCTTCTTTAACAGGAGTACGCTTTTGAGTACCTACCATCCAATCTCCTCTACCAGAATCAACCCCGTAAAAAGAATAATAAATGAGGTATGGGTCTAAGCCATTGCCTTGACTACCATATATTTCAACCCTTAAGTCATTGGGTCCAAGCTGTGTACGCTGTTCAAATATAACCGCCATAACTACACTACCTCAATAAAAGTGTCTCTTGAGGAAACAGATATGGTTTGTTCTCCGTAAACGAGTGTGTTGTCAGCGACTAACTCTGCCTTAAATGCTACAAAGATAGTTTGTCCCAAAACACTCTCAGGTATGGTGAATCGATAAACAAAGCGATGAGTTTGGTCTGTGGCTACCATAGCTTTTGGCCCATCTAAGATTGTCCGTACATCCTCGACATAGTGGAAAAGGGTCGCCTCTACATTCTGTACATTGAGTGGTTTGAGGTCAAACCCAAGCCAAGAAATCTGACAAGGGACTGTATCCCCAATATATGCGAAAGTATTGTAAATCATGTTTGATCTCCTCTTACATAGGGAAAAGAAATATAAATAGACTATAAATGTGGAGTTCATATAAGGGTATTGAAGTCTTTCTCTTCACATCATGTTTTAAAGGAGTGTGTTTATGGCTAAAGCCAAGTCCAAATCGTCTAAAGTGAAGTCTGCTCTTAAAGGGGCTGACCTACAAGGTGTTCTTAAAGATGCTGAAAAGGGTCAAAAAGACACAGCTCTTGTAGAACTTGACATCGATTCCCTCTCAACCTCAATGCCTCATATAAGCTCAGGTTCTATCTCTCTTGATTATCTCATTGGTGGTAAGGAGAACGCTCAAGGGGTTCGCCCATGCCCAGGTCTTCCTCGTGGACGCATCACCAACATTTATGGTCTTGCAGGAGCAGGTAAAACCACGATTGCTTTGCAAACAGCCGCCTCGATTTGTGATGAGGAGGGTGGAACCTGTGTTTACATCGACTGGGAAAATGAAGTTGAGCCTCGTTATGCTTCCAAGTTAGGTGTTCCAGTAACGGATAAATCAAAATTCATGTTACTTCAACCAGAGACTTTGGAACAAGGTTTCAAACTCATGATCAAATTTGCTAAAGCTGGCGTTGACTTAATCGTGGTTGACTCTGTAGGTGCAGGCGTTCCCGAAAAGATGTTCCAAAAAGAGGCAGGGGATCAAGTAGCTGTGGGTCTTTTGGCTCGTCAATGGTCACAGTTTCTTCCCTTGTTTAAAAGGGTGATTGCAGGATCTAATACAGCGGTGATTGGTATTTCACAGTTGCGAGAAAAAATTGGTGGGATGGGTGGCTTTGGTGGAGGCCCAACCACTAAACCTCAAGGGGGTAAGGCATGGGAGTTCTACTCATCTCTCAAGATTATGCTCCGTGTAATCGGTAAGGATCGAGGTAAAGAGTGGGATGGTCTTCAAAACAAGATGATCGAAACTGTTAAAGGCAATATCGTTCGTGCCACTCTTGATAAATGCAAGGTGTCAGACGCTTATAAACATGAAGCACAGTTCTACCTCATGAATGGTATAGGCGTTGATAACGAGCGTACTGTGCTTGATCTTGCGATCTCTGTGGGTGTAGTCAAGAAGGGGGGGGCTTGGTATACATGGGCTGACCCAACCTCAGGCAAAGAGCATAAGGGTCAAGGTCTTGAGGGATTCCGAAACCAACTACCCGATAATTGGCTTGATATTATGTTCAATCAAGTGCGTGGTTATCTTACTTCTAAACAGAAAGATGAACCAAACGCTGTGGAAATCCCCACAAATGAACTCGGTGATGACGCACAGTCTGCGGTAGACGAGTTAGACGACCTCTTTAAATAGTCGCTTCTAGTATCGAAAAGAGGTCTTTGGGGGTATTGACCTTATTGATACTCATCAAGTATTTAACTTCCAAAACTAAGACCACAGCCATAGTAGAAGCGATACCTACTTCAACCACAAGTTTTGCTAAAGCACCATTAGCGGGTGGTGGTAGGATTAACTCTAATATAACCTCGATACTTTCTGCGGGTAGCATTCCCACTAGTGCAGAAAATGAAAGTGTGCCTAAGAGACCTGCTGTTACTATTCTTAAGTCAAAATCTGCAAACCAATCCCAGATTTGGAAGAAAAGATAAATCTTAATAGGTGCAGAAAGAGCTTTAAGGATTCTTGACTTTGCAAGAATGCTATCTAAGAAGTCTCCAAGTTTGGCTGTTCCTCTTTCTATCTTTGCAAGACCTGATCTTACAGATTCGGGAACATAGTTCTTGTACCTTTGTATTAGACCTTCCCATCGACTCTGTTCTTCTAACACCTCTCCAACAAGACGAAGCATGGGTAATTCATTTAGGATCTTTTTAGAAGTACTAGCGAGCTTTTTTTTGCCTTCCTCAAGAAGGTCACCAAGTTTTTTGTCGATTTCTTTAATCAGCCCTAAACCACTGCTTGTAAGTCCAAGCATCTCCTTAAACTTGCCCCATGCTTCTGGAGCTTTTTTAAACAACTTGATGATTTGCTTGACCTTTTTCACCAAAGACATAAATGCTTTTCTTTGTGTGAAGTCTTGTCGACTATTATTCGTTAAGTGTTTAGCAATAACCTGTACCACTTCGATTGTTAAATCAGAAGAGGTTGCCCTCTTCAAGTTCGGACTTTGATCGTAGGCGACTTGACAAGCAATTCTAACCATATGTTGTTGTACTATTCTATCTAACATTTTTTATCCTTAATGCTCAGTGTCTATTTATTGGGGGGGTTATAAAAAGTCTACAAACATATAAGTAGAGGGGTCGTCAACTTTAAGCATTAAGGAGGTACAATATGGGTGAACCGAACACCGAAGTATTGGACGATCCCATGAGAAACATATACTGGTCTCACTTAAAAATGATGAGAGCTTGCCCTCAACAATACCTATGGCATAAAGGGCATCCAGATCACGATCTTGGATCAGGGAAAGGTAAAAGAAAACCCTTACCCGATGAGTCAAAGGACTCTGAACACCATCAACTTATGGGTACTGTGTTATCCACTGTGGTTGAAGAAGTCTACGATCATGAACTGTATCGAGACCCTAAAACGATACAGACAAAGATTAAGGACATTGTAGACCAAGCGTTTACCAAAGCAGAGCAACGCCATTATGTAATCTGGTCATATATGACTAGAGAAGAAGCGATGGACATCTGCCAAAGAGGTGCTCAGAACTTTCTTGAGATTTTGAAAGAGCATAGATTTCTCGGTCCTTACGCTAAGTCCGAGTTGCGTATGACCCCTGCGATGAACAAATACTTTAATGTCTGTGGTATTGCCGACCTCGTATATAGAGATAAAGAAGGCAAAGTTCATCTTCTTGACGGGAAGAACGCTTCCACTCCGATGAAATATGAGGATGAAGATCAGTTAAGATGGTATGCTCTCTGTTTTAGATTACAGTATGGGAAAGTACCCGACAGGTTAGGGTTCTTTTATTTTAGGTATCCTAGATCAAACCCCCCTGAAAAACACTTTGCAGATAAAGACGCAGAATGGACTGGGTTCGTGGAAGTGAAGATCACCGAAGATGATATAAGAAGATTAGGGAAAGAAGCGATAGAGACTAATCGTGCTATCCATAGAGGTGTCTTTGAGCCTAACCCTATTCCGAAGCATTGTACTTGGTGTAAGTTCGAGAACATTTGTGAACCTAGACAAGCACAGAAGAAGCGTAATGCGGCCAAGCGTGGTATGGGTAAAACAAAAACACCCGACCCAACGGAACAAGGTGGTGGGGTTATCAACCTTGATATGAAATGAATCATATAAAAGAGGTATCACAAACACACCACTCAAAGGAGAGTTCAAATGGATCTTGAACAACTGGTTAATAAAAAAATCGACATTGAAAGACGAAGGGAGCGTTTGCTAGGTAAACTAGAAGTCGCTAAGTCAAGTCTTTTAGAGCTTGATAAGAGGTTAGTCGAAAGGGGTATTAACCCCGACACTCTTGAAGAAGAAATAAATCGCCTTAAAGCTGAAAGGCAAGAGGCAATCATACTACTTAATGAAGCTCTGTTGGATGCAGAGCAAGTCATCACAAGAATCGAAAGTCGAGTAGACAGTCTATGAAGATCACAGTTTCTGCACAGGATTTGAAAGCAAATCTTTCCATCGCCCAAAACACTTTAGGTAATAACCCAGACATCACCTCACACTTTATCTTCACCAATGACAATTCTGGTGTGAGCGTTATGGCTTGCTCTCCACCTCGACAGTTTTCAAAGATTCCTGTCATTGGAGCTACAGTCCAAGACACAGGCACATTCTCGATTGAGGGTAAGCGTTTAATCACTGCAACCAATGTCATGACAGGTGTTGTAGAGATTGAGTATAATGAGGAGGAGAAAGAAGTTTCGTTAAAAGGTAGTGAGGGAGAAGCGACTACAATCTCGCTCGACCCAGAGTCCTTCCCCCCTTGGGTAGATAAATTCAACCAAGCCTCTAAGGTTGGTGAGATTTCTTCGTCTATCCTTTACGACACACTTAATACTAATAAGCAGTTTGTGTCTCAAGATGATAGTCGTAGACCAGAACTTGCTATGGTCTTGATTGAAGGGGGCAAAGCTATCGCTTGTGATGGATTCATGCTTAATATGTCTCGTCACGATGACTTACAAGGAATGAATGTAAAAATCCATTATAAGGACATCTCACCATTAATGAAGTACCTCAAAGCATACGAGGGGAATGTCATTGAGGTTCTTAGTGGGGGTCAGGCTACCTTCTTTAAAGCAGAAGATGGGGCTTTATTTGCTGTAATGGATTTGCCTTATACTTTCCCTCCAATCACACAGCAATATGCGGATGCGTTCAACTGGACACCTCGTAGGGTTTGGAGGTTGTCTAAGGAGAACTTTATGAATGGCCTTACCTTCTTATCAGCGTTTGCAGATAAGACTAACTATAAGGTCTCATTTAAAGACCCAGAAGACGAGGCATTATTACCTCCTAGTCTTGAGATGAAGTCCTCAAGCAGTAAAGGCCTTTCATACAACCTTGAAGTACCCCTCTTTGAAGATGCTGAGAAGTCACTTGATGAGATCTCTGACCTCTCAGACCTAATGTATGCGACTCGTCTTAAAGAAGCAGGCGAGGGTGATGACATTGCTAGTTTTGATTTCAACTATCTTTCAATCAAAAAAGCAGTGGAAATATATAATGATAATATTGTCTTTGGATGTAATCTTGAGGGCAAAAAAGGATATATGCTCTTTAAATCGGATCAAGATTCGGGAGTACAAACTGTTTCTATTATAGGTTGGATGCTTTAATGTGATGAATGATCTTGCTTCTCGATGTTACCGATTAAAGGCTCTCAAAGAATCGTGTGAGAAACGCATAGACGATCTTGAAAATGAGATCGCTTTCCTTGAGCTTGATAAGGATAAAAAGACAGAAGCAGGGGTCGTTCTGGATACTCTCGCTCAAGATGAAGTAGAGCGAGGGGTGTCTACTTATATATCCCTTTTAGAAGAGGGTTTAAAGGCAATCTTCCCCGAACAGGAAGTTGGGCTTACTGCCGAGATTACAAAGGTTCGAGGGAAGGTAGCTGTTAACCTCAAGACTACCTTTAAGGGTCAAGATGGGCTTGAGATAGTAGGGGCTGGTTTAGATGCGTTTGGCGGAGCAGTGACCACTATCCAAAGCCTGTTGTTAAGAATCTCTCTAATCCTTAAAAGAAATCTTAGACCAGTACTTATTCTTGATGAGACATTTCCTGCTGTGGACGAAAATCGAGTAGAAATATTAGTCGATTTTCTTAAAGTTCTCTGTCAACGCTTGGGTATGGACATCTTATGTATTACACATGACCCAACAATAGCCGATAACTGTGATATAGGGTATAAAATATCCCCAAGCAAAAATGGTGCAACACTAAAGAGAATCAAATGAAGAAACAAGGTGCTGTTAGACATAAACTCAAGCAAGTTAAATATAGACTGCTTCAGAAAGCGATACGCAATGGTTTATCGAAAAAACCCAATAACTGCACCCACTCTGGGCAAGTTATTGGGAATGCTAACGAAGCTCTTTTCTATGTATGCCTACAAGATGTAGAAAACCCAAAAACTTGGGATGGTGTCATTTGCGACAACTCAGTCCCAAACAATTGCCCTTTCTTTAAACCTCACGAATCAGAAGAAGAGATTAAGGAAAGGTTTAATAAAGAGTTTGATGGCCTCATCAATGAGGGTGACATGGGTAAAATAGCGAGTAAATACCCCGATGTGGCCGCTCTCTTGTGGGTACTCGCAGATGATGTAGATAACTCACAGGATGATGATGATGATTGAAGTCGTTGAACTACAAGTAAAAGGTAAGACACCTGTCTTTATGGAAGTTGATGTGCCACCTAAGTGTAAGCCCTTATTAGTTGGTGCTCCTAAAGGTGATGCTTTACTTAAATGGGTCGAGCAACCATCCAATAGAGAGTCTGTGCTTACATGGGGCATAGAAGCCTCTGTAAAGGAAGTTATAGAGGCTATGCTAGGGATTGCACTAGATCGTAGTGAAAAAGAGCTGTGGGGCATAAAACAAGGCTCATTCACCGATGCAGAACAAAGGTTGAATGAGCTAGGTATAGATGAGGTGATTACCACTGATAATGTGGTTCACCCTAAAGACCCCTCTATGTTGGGAACTGTCATTGTAGCAGGAGGGAAATGCTTCCCCGTAATCCACAATGTGAGTCGAGGTATTTGCGTCTTAGACAAGGATTAGGTTTTAGACTAACACCTAAAATTATTGATCATCATATGGGTTTAGTACAAACGAATATGCTCGTTAGCACCAAAATAAACACTCCCCATTGTACTTATCTTGATCACATATTTGTACCCACTGCCATCATTCAATACAAGAGTCCTATCATCTACAAGATCGAACCCAAACTTCTTACCTAGTTTCCCAATCTTTGCCACGATCTTGTTGGCGACTGAATAAGTAGGTCCTGCGATAGAAATCACAGCGGAATGCTTTTTAATCTCGGACACAAAGATTTCCGTTCGACCATTCTTAGACTGTGCTTGGCCTCTAGGTAAACTAGGGAAAGACCTAGCCATATTCTTAAACATATCTTTGGGATTCCAAGGTGCTGTTGCTTGATTGACAAGATCACAGTCTCCATAAGGCACAGCCAGAGTTTGACTGCCAAAGTCTACAAAGACATACTTGCCGAAGTGATCTGATTGGATAGTTCCTTTGACTTGTTTTCCAAGTACATCACATTTTACTTGATCCCCAACATTGAAACTTCCCTTTTCAAGTTGAGCAATGCGTTGCTCAAGATTACGGATGATTTCTGATGCAGATCTTCTCATAATGGTTCTCCATTTGTTTAAGGTTAAAGAGATTCACTTATTAACGACTATAAATAAACTATTAAAAGTCGTAAGCTCTACGACCTCTAAAAGCATTTTCGTCTTCAAGAGAGTCCTCAATTTCACCATAGTTCTCTTCATACCAATCAAGGTGTCCTGGTTCATCTACTGTGTCTCCCTTAGACTTCTTGAAGTATTGAAGTACGATAGGTAAAATGATCTCTAGGAGAGGTATAGAAGCAAGACCCCACCATGCAGGGTTTCCAGTTAGTTTGACCATGAGAGCAGGGAGTACATAGTGTTCGATTGTTTCTACAATAGAAACAGCAATACCCATGATAACAACTTTGAAGAAACGCTTAGGCCATTTTTTATACCAAATCTCTTCGGAATGAGGGTCCCAGCCATGCTTTTTAATGATGTGGTAAGCGTGTTTGATGATCTCAATAGGGTTGATGACATTAAGAGCTTTCTTTAATGCTCTCTCAACAACCTTTTTGTCATGCTCTTGAGCCGCTTCTTGAATGATACGCTTTTTTACTTCGTTAGGTATTGGGCCATCATTGGTGTCGCCCCAAGTATAACCCTCGTAAAACTCTGGTGACTTCCCTCTCGGTGAGAACCAAGATTGACCATGCTCTCTCTCTTCTTGTCTAAGTTTAGCCCCTGTTTCAAATTCCTCAAAGTCAGCGTCTACTTCAGATTCCATCAGAGCTTCCGCATATTCTGGGGCGATTGCTTCGACAACATCATCCATAAGATCATCGACAGGCATAGAGAAAAGGTTAAGATGCCTGCGATACTTATCAAGTGGTTCTGCGACATACTTGAGGAAAAGACCTTTTAATGAGTCTGTCATTCCTGCTTGATATTCCATCGCCGCAACTTTAAGCTCAAGTCCTGCGATACGCTCCATTGTAGCTTGACGATTCATTGATGCTTGTCGATAAGAGCGTCTTGCTCTACGATAACTGTTATCATGTCTCATGGTGGGTTCTCTCCTTAAAGAGGTATCATATAAATATACTTAATAAGGAATATAAAGGAACTACAAATGATCTTAGGACTCGACCCCTCATTAAGAAACTTCGGGTGGACACTCATTCGGGATGACGGACACTTCTTGGATAAAGGCACAATGAAAACCGATGCCAAAACCATGTTCGTTGAACGCTACATCACCCTGCGAGAAGGACTACGAGAAATCGTACAGAAAGTAAGAACAGACCACCCAGAGGAGACTTTAAGAGTGGGGATTGAGTCTCCTATCTTCAATGACCTTTTCTCTGAGGGTATGTATGGACTCTTCCTATATAGCAATGAAGCCCTCATGCTTGAAAAGTGCGACACTGTTTATTTATCCCCTAATCAAGTTAAATCCCATGCCGCCGCTTTTCTTAATAGACCCAAAGGTTGGAAGATGGGTAAAGGAGATATGGTGGATGCCGCAAAACAAGCTACCGATGGTCAAGGGGCTAAGAGATGGAATAATCATCAAGCCGATGCCTTTTGGGTAGCTAAAGCCAGTAGCAGGTTTTGGCTCTTAGTTGAAGAACAGATCACAGTCGATGATCTCTCAGACTTAGAACGCAAACACTTTACCTCTTTTGAACGATATGTGCGTGGCAAGAAAGCAGGTAAAGTGAAGCGTAAAGGGATTACACATAAAGAAGATGATCGCTTCTTTAGATGGTCAGAAATTTAATATGAAGGATAAGATGGTTTTACTAGAGGGCGTAGAAGCCACTTTTAATCATTGGGTATACCCGAACTTAGCTTCATACCCAAAAGTCTCTCTAAGCACCGATAAAGATGCTCAAATAAGGTCGTTCGTTAAGAAAGTGATCGAGAAGAAAAGACAAGAGGGGGGTCAATACTTTAAAGACCCAAAGTCGTTGGCTAAAAGATACCTGACTGGTTGGGGTGGTGAGTGTGCAGTGGAACAACACATAGGTAAATCCTTTGTAGACTTCTCGATAGGAGACTCTAATGACTACTATGTTCCCGACTTGAGATCAGCAGGTTATGAAGTCGGAGTTAAGACTGTGAACATGGGAGACTTTCCTCTGTTAAGGAAACCCACACCTAGCTCATCAAATACACCGCAGGTCATCGTGATACGAAAGTCTAACCTCGATTTCTACATCTGTGGGTTGGCTACTTATGATGTAGTAAATGACCCCTCAAACTTTTCTCAATTGTTGGTGCGTAGTGGTGGGGTCTTAGAGGTAGGGGTCAAGTCAGCGTTTTATCGCTTTGACCTACTCTCCCCTATTTAGAAGGGGGTCACACTTCCCACCACTCGTAGATTGTAAACCCAAACTTGTCACTGATCCAATCGGAGATCCCACCTTCATCCTCATAAGCCACATCTATGGGTATAAGGACGATATGGGGAAGCCCAGACTGCTCAACTGCTTTGTCGTATTCTGTATCTTCTAACTCTGTTTGAGAGAAATCCCATTCCACACGAACTTTCATGGTTTACTCCCAAGTTTCAGAGATCGTTCTTATCAATGCTTCACATACAAGATAAGGATCTGCGTTAGCGTTAGGTCTTCGGTCTTCAAAATAGCCACAACCATTTTTATCCGTTTCGACAGGGACACGAACAGAAGCTGTACGATCTGAAACACCCCACTTGAACTCATCATAACGACAAGTCTCGTGGTGGCCTGTTAGTCTGATCTCATAACCTGCCCCATAGCGATCAAGGTGTTCTTGAATCCTGTGAGACATCTTTTCAACAGCTTGGTTGATCTCCTCGATGCCACCTTCTTGTCTCATGGTTTTGGTTGAGAAGTTGGTGTGCATACCCGCCCCATTCCAATCTCCAGTGACAGGCTTAGGATCAAGAGTTGCTGTGATGTCAAAGTCCTCACCAATGCGATACAAGAGCCACCTAGAAATCCATAGATGATCACTCGCTGTTAAAGCGTCTATGTTCGGCCCGCCAAGTTGGTATTCCCATTGACCAGGCATGACTTCTGCATTAATACCCGTAATAGGCAATCCTGCTTGCAGACAAATATCTAAGTGCTTTTCTACAAGAGGTCTACCAGATACTTCATCTGCACCAACACCACAATAATATGGGCCTTGGTCTGCTGGGAATCTTCTTTCACTTGGGAATCCTAGAGGTCTTGATCCTTTATACAGAGTATACTCTTGTTCAAAAGCAACCCATTCTCCTTGACCTTTAAAAGACTCAAGAGATTTAACAAGTTTAGACCTTGTATTAGAGGGGTGCTTATCGCCATCAACAGTCTCTACCTCACAAAGAACTAAGATATTGTCCCCTCCTCTAATGGGGTCATTGACAATTCGTACTGGTCTTAATACACAGTCGGAGGATTTGCCGTTCGCTTGCATTGTAGATGAACCATCAAAGTTCCACAGAGGCAATCTCTCAACGGTGTTTGGTGTGGTGTCGTGTATGTACTTGGTCTTAGATCTAACTCTAGCTGTTGGGTTTCCACCATCTATCCAAATGTATTCCGCGAGCATTAACGCTCTCCTTTCTCAAATAAAAATGAGGCACAATAAATGATCTATGAATCAAAGATGTCAAATATAGATACTTGCTCACCCTTTTTAGGTTCTGCTTTACCTACTTGAGCTTCAGACTCTATCTCAGTTCCAATAGGCATCCAATGTCTAATCCGAGCCTCACAGATCTTTGCATATTCTTCCTGTAACTCTATACCAACAAAGTCATGCCCTAAACGAGACATCGCAATCCCAGTAGTTCCAGACCCTAAGAATGGGTCTACTACTTTAGAGTTAGGTTTTATGTCTCTAGCACACCATTTCATTATTTCTATCGGCTTGACAGTAGGGTGTGTGTTTTTAC
>Ga0257127_1000199_pt1 | contig 58448 bp, 48 predicted proteins | sample SI060_135mmetaG_FD_190152 | JGI IMG/M metagenome (GOLD analysis project Ga0257127, IMG submission 190152) | Marine microbial communities from Saanich Inlet, British Columbia, Canada - SI060_135m | ecosystem: Environmental > Aquatic > Marine > Inlet | place: Canada: British Columbia | collected... | reverse complement strand
GATAATTTCCATTGGCAAAATACCACCAAACCAATTTTCAACATTTTTTAAATCTATATATAGTGAACTTTGAGGATGCAAATCGGACAATAAAGAACTACCCGTATTTACTTTCAGGGCACCACCTAAAAATAGTGTTGTAAGCATTAAAGAAAATATCACAACTTGTTTTGGTCTATTCTTCACAATCATCGAGAACTTTTTCAATAGCTTAAATCTTTTAGTTTCTTCTGATTTATCTACACTCTTTATACTGCTCTTTAAAATCATCATCATACTTGGGATAAAGGTCAGTGTCAATAAATATGCAATAAAAACACCACTTGCAATAAAAACTCCAAATTCTTGCACTATTGCAATTGAAGAATACAACAAGGCCAAGAACCCTATTGCTGTTGTCAAACTAGTTAAAAATAAAGCAATCCCCATATCATCCATTGATAGACGCAAAGATTTTTTCAACTCAATTCCTTTATCAAAGTAAATGTTGAATCTGGAAAGAAAATGTATTGAATCACTAACTCCAATAATAAATAATAAAGTTGGGACCATATAAGTCATTACATTTAATCCCTTGCCACTAATTGACATAATCCCAAGAATCCAAATAGCAGTTATTAAAACGGTTATTAATGGGAGCACAACATACACCCATCTCCGAAATAAAAAGGCTAATGCTATTATTAAAATCAGTCCAACCGGGGGAATAAATTTTATATTATCCTGAATCATATAATCAACATAGGTATTACGAACAATAGGTAGACCTGAGAATGTCCAATCCCAATCATATTTTTTGGTGATTGTTTTTAAAAATTTGATAACGATTGATCGTTTATCAAAAGTATTGTGACTATCTTTTAACTTTAGCCAGATTGCACCATATGTAGAGTCTGAAGAAACCATATTTAACAATCTTGACGAAATCTGATTGGATTCTTTTCCCTCTTCGTCACCATAAAAACTGCTTTTTATGTCTACTAATGAAATTGCATCTAGAAAGTAAGGACTATCTTTAATTTGAGTTACTAAATTTTCTAGAGAGTCCAAAAACTGAGGATTAAAATCCGATGCATTTTTATGAACCAATAAAAAAACATTATCTTCTCTTGAAAATTCTTTTTGAAATTCAAAATACTGTTCGGTCTCTTGTTTGTTTTTTGCAAAAAGCTGCTCAATAGTAAAATCGTATGATAGGTTGAGAATAGAGTAACTCATCATAAAAGTGATTATAATAATGAAGAAAATTACTTTTTTGGGGTGATCTAGAATTATGGAAAAAAATTTCATTAGAAAGAGTAAAGATCTCAGGCAGCTAGCTTAGCTAAATAATATTTTAATTAAATAGTAAAGGTCCTGCTAATTAATTAGCAAACAACATATCAATGATTAGCGTAACATCTACAATATTTACTACACCATCCATATTAATATCGGCTGCTAATTTCTGATCATCGCTCAGTACTCCATATCCTAAAACAGATGAAACAGTCAAAACAACATCAAGAACATTAATATTTTCATCTTGATTTAAATCTCCAAAATCAATGTTTAAAGGAGGTATAGACCCGGGAGGGAAAATAACATTGTCGATCCAGGCGCAGTCGTCTCCAGATAATCCTGCATTGTCTTTTTCATAGACCCATTTAAAAGTATGTTGCCCCGGATTGACTAAATATGAATATTCAGTCCAATCAGACTCTCCACCGACCGAGACTACTTGTTCATCATCTATATAAAAACTTAGATAATCATAGATAGTTCCAGAGCTGCCTTGCTCACTAGAAACTTTTGCATTAAAATTAATATATCCTTGGTCCAATATATTATATTCAACGGATAATTCTGAGAACTGGTTATTAGTAATAGAACCACTTCTGACAGCATAATTACCATCAAACACTTGTTCACTTTGAATGAACCATTCACTCTGACCGTCGAAGTTCCAATCATGATTTGAAAAGTCTTCCGTTTCAAAATTATCCATCAACATACCAATGTTTAGTGGCATTGAAATCATGGATTCATAATTAGTATTCAAACTTCCTATATCAATCCACGCAATTGCAGTGTGCCCAATAGGAGCATCCTCAGAAATTGAAACCACAGCATTTAAGACAACTGAAGAACCGACATCCCAATAGTAAGCATTATCTGCACTAAGTTCTTCAATTATAATATGATTGTCATTCTCAAAAGTATCAAAAGTTGGATAGTTCAACGGAGCACTCCCACTATTCTCAACTACTATTCTCATAGTGACATTTTCTCCTGGGTCTAAAGCGTTATTGCCACTATCAAAAATATCTGAAGAAACAATATTATATGCTGGAGCATTTATTCTCAATGATATCGGATACTGCCACGAGTTGATACCATCCACTAAGACCAAATTAAGCAATACTTCATCTTGGTTCAGTGAATTGATAAAAACATCAAACTCAAACGGACCTACTTCAATTAAACCTCCGGCAAAAACAGAATCGGAGTACATCGGAGCAGTTAAAATATTTACGTTATTTGTTTGCGGAGTTACTGAAACATAAACTGGGCCAGAACTTTCAGTCCCAACATTTTCTAAAGAAACAGATAAAAACCCTGGCTGAGAAAAATCAACTGTTTCACTATTTTCTGATGAGAGCGAAAAATGATTCAACAGCATATAAGAGCCTTCTGGCGCAATCACATTTATTTCAGTTTCATACGGAACATGATTATATGAAGTAACTACTAAATCTAGAGTGCCAGGCGTATCAATTGGTGTATCAAGGTTTAATTGACAAAGACCATCTTCGTTTGCTGTTGCAACACTTAATATCACACCATTTTTACTCAAAGCAGCAACTGAACCATTACTATTTGTTTGGACATTAAGTTGAGAGCCTCCAAGAATTATTACCCCACTATGCATTGCAACAATTTCTTCAGGAGAGCTCGACCTAACAACAAAAGAAGGATCTCCAAATGTTGTCCAATACAAGGTTTCTGCCTCACCTTCACTTCCATAATTATCATTCATCTCCATACAACCATTGTAGGATAAACCACCAAAAGTACGTTTAACATTATCTTCATAGGATTCAATGAAAATATCTACCATCTCGTCTTGGCCATTCATTGGAGGATTCCAGGCTTGGTTTACGGTAGACATTAAGGTAGCAATTGCTCCGGTGGGATTACCAGAAGCATCTGTTGCCCTAAGCCAGGTCTCAGCAAAACAGGTCCCAATGTGAAACTCACCATTCACACAGGCAACAGACCAAATCCACGGCCACATACCAGTGTTTGTTAAGCTATTTACATCTGTATTATTCATTGGACAACCATTACCCCATGAACCATTAGAGCCATGCCCAGTATAATTAATAATGGATAAACCATCATTAATAGCGAATTCACCCTCAGCAACTGTCCCGCTAGGGTCGTAAACTTGTTCAACATCATTATAATTGTAATCAAGGAGTTTTTGCCTGATAATATCCATATGCTCATAATCATATTCACCATCATCTCCGGGACCTTCATTTGAAGCAAAACCCGCACCTTCAACGTACCAAGAACCATCATCAGTATCAGGATACCTTTCATATGAGATAGTTCGATTAACCATAGTGTTGACGTGCTCCTCCGTTTCAGCCGAGAATCTCCCAACAAATACATCAGGGTAGTAATCTTCAGCCGGTATGAAGCCGTAATATGTATCTGAAGGACTATTAGAACCAGCGCCTTCAGAAAAACGAGGCGATGGAATCTGATCTATATCTCCAACAAGAAGTAAAAAATTAATCCCATGATTATAATAATATTCTTCAACAAATGCCTTTATGTCATCAGCATCACCTAAAGTGCTAACATCAATTAAAGTTGTTTCAATCCCTTTTTTGACTTTCCAATCAATAAATGGCTGCATTGCTTCGATAAATGGAGCATGACATATTATGAGCATAGAACCATTTTCATCTAAAGGAGTATAACGATCATTAATCGGCATATAATTAGGGAAATGGTTTTTGTAAATATTTTCCATTTCTTTAACGCCTCTTTTCTTTGACGGGTACCTGGTCAAAGGATTATCAACGCTTAAACCGTTTTGCTTAATCGCTAATACAATATCTGTATAAATTCTTAAAACGCCTAGCACCGGATTATATTGAAAAGGCTGGAAAACAACTGCCTGTCCTCTTACTGATCTAATAATATGAGGGCGCCTCAGGAATGAAATTTCTGCTGGGTATAAACTATTCTGTCTATATCTATATCCTTTTTCAAAAGGTAGACTACTTATGTTAACATCTCTGGTAACGTTACCTTTAGATGGAGCAATATTATTTATATTGAGTTCAACAAATTCACTTTCAATAATTTCAAGTTCCATTTCAGCTAAATCTGGCACCTGAATTGATGTGGAAAATATTGGAAGGTCTGGTGCTCCTTTTTCAAGGAGAGAAACTCCACCAGGCGATGTAACCTTCAAACCACTTTTTGAATTATCTGTAAAATAACCAGAAAGTTTAAATGTAATTCTAGTTGAGGCTAAACCTTCTGATTCATATGAAAAAGATGACTCGACCGGACTATCAGAATAGACTTCAACCCATTGTTTTGCAGAAAGTATGCTTGAAACAAGTAAGGTAACTATAATTAAGAAGTTTTTTATCATATTAATATATACGTTAACTAACAACTTACTACTCAAATATAACCTTATTCCAAAGCTTTATTTTTTTATCATATTTAATAATGTCCGATTTTTTATCCCTTTTTTTAAGACCATTTAGATAAATATTGAGCTTAAAAAGCAACATTTTTACAGTTTCCTTCCTGTTATTATTTGTCATTCTTGTTAATAATAAATATTCTAATGCCTTAATTCTATAATACTCAATAGATTCAAATGAACTAGAAAGCTGGCCTTCGTGCCCACCATACTTGATAATCAGTGGCTCGTCAATAAATAGGACTTTATAATTAGAGCAAATTCTAAGCCATAATTCATAATCCTCGCAAATAATAAGATCTTCGTTAAATAAACCAACATCTTTAAATACGTTTTTATTTATCATAACAGAAGAAGGAGAAACCCTACACATATCAAGACACTGTTTAAAAATATTTCCACCGTACTTTTTATGTTTTTTCTTTTGATTGATTTTTTTGCCATTTTTTATCCATTCTTCATTTGAATGGCAAAATGAATACGTAGCATTTTTTTCAAGTGCTATATTCTGCTCACTTAGTTTGTTTTTTTTCCATTCATCATCAGAGTCTAGAAAACAAACCCAATCACCAGAAGAAGCTTTAACCCCGATGTTTCTAGCTGCACTGACACCTTTGTTTTCTTGGCAAATTAATTTGAGATTAGGATAGTTTTTTTTTATCATTGCCGATGTCCCGTCATAAGACCCATCATCAACAATAATAATCTCATAAGGTTGTAGAGTTTGCGCTAAAACAGAATCAATAGATCTCTTTAAAAAAAGAATTCTATTATAGGTCGGAATAATTACAGATATCTTCATAATTAAGAACGAGCAATAATCATTTACCTATTTTTTTTAAAAGAAGTTCAGTCAACACCAAATCTTGAAAACCTAAACCTACAGACTTAAAAAGCGAGTTTTGTTGAATGTACTCTTTATGGTATTTTTTGTTTTTAGTAATGCTGCCAAGCTCTGCAAAAATATTTTCATAATCCCAGCTAGAATTTTTCTCAGCTTGAATTAAATCTCCTGCCTCTTTTTTTGAAGATACTAATGAATCAACAATTGTTTTTGAATTTTTAATAATATCACTTGAAATTTCTATCATATCTGACTTGAATGAGCCAATTGCGTTGATATGAACGCCTTCTTTTAAATTACTTAGATTAAATAATTCTTTTTTTGAAGGTGTTGCGGTACAAATAATATCTGCTTCTTTCAAGTTTTCAAGTATCCCAGGGATTGCATTAATTGTTAAAATTTCTGATACAGAATTTGAAAAAGTTTTTGATGACTTTAAGTTTCTACTAAAAACAAAGATTTTTTCTATTGGTCGTACACACATCATTGCTTCAACTTGAGTAAAAGCTTGAGCCCCTGTTCCAAAAATTGCAAGGGACTTACTTTTTGGAGAAGCAAAAAACTTTGTAGCTACTCCAGAGGCTGCGCCAGTTCTCATTGATGTGATTTCATCACCATCGAAGCATGCTTTTAAACTACCATCCTTTGAATTAAAGATTAATATTGATGATTGAATCATTTTAGATTGAATTTTTGTTGATGGTTGAAAAACAGAAACAACTTTTATTGTGAAGTACTCGCCCTTCTTTCTGTAACAAGGCATGGATAAAACTGTACCCCCCTCAACTTCCATTGTAGAACGTTGAGGCATTGTAAAAAGACCATCGTAGAAATCTGAAAAACCCTGCTCTATACAATTAATAACATCACTCATCGAAATAAGTGACCTTATTTCATGGTCCTTAACCGATAGCATTAAAAATAAAATTATCCTTATTTGTCTTCAAAAAAACTCTCATAGCCACCATTAAGACTATAAACATTCTCAAACCCAAGATTACAAAAATGCTGAGCTACATTTTGACTACTTATTCCTTTGTAGCAGTAAATAAGGATGCTTTTTGTGTGCTCAGTTTTTTTAACTATATCATCGATATTATGATTGTTTAAATTTATAGCATTTTTAATGTGGGACTGATCAAAAGAGTTTTTATCTCTTATATCAAATAATAAAGGATTTTCATCTTTAATTAGATTTTTTGCTTCTTTTAATTCAATCTTTTTAAAACTATTATTTTCAGCCATATTATTTTTCTTACTTTTTTAAAATAATTTTTTTGGATATTCGTCTCTTTCTAACAAATTTTTGATTTGAGTTTTCACAAAAGGCTTGTCTTCTATATAAGTGACACCAAACCACTTAGAATCAGTTTTCAAAACATTGACAACTTCAATTTCCTTTTTTATCAAAGTATTCACAACGGAAGGAATCAAAAATTCACTCTTTAAATCATGGATATTATCATTTAAAAACTTGCTGAACATACTTTCTAGATGACTAAATATTAATGGTGTAAAACCCCACATATTCATACTGACCAACTCCTTTCCAGAAAGATTAATATCACGGTCACATGTTATTTCATCTCGATTTCTTTTTATATCATGAGTTTCAATTACTGTAATTAATTCATCTCGTTTCTGTTCGCAAATTCCACGAGATACTGATCCATAGTCTGATAAGGTTTTATCCAGTTGAAAGGCCGCCATTGTGAATTGATTTCCCCCACCAGAATAATAATCTGCAATAATTTTAAAGGAATCCTTACCATAGAAATCATCTCCGTTAATTGCAGCAAAAGGGCCAGTTATAGCATCTCTAGCAGATAAAATAGCATGTCCTGTACCCCAAGGTTTTGATCTTTTTTCAGGATTACTATATCCAGAAGGTAAATCTTTCAGATCTTGGTATACAATTTCTACCTCAATCATATTGGCATATTTATCTGAGACTTTTTCTTTAAATTGATCCTTAAAGTCTTCTCTAATAATAAAAACAACTTTGCTAAACCCAGCGCGTATTGCATCAAAAACGGAAAAATCAATAATTGTCTGTCCGTTAGGTCCAACCTCATCAAGTTGTTTAAGCCCTCCATATCTTGAGCCCATACCAGCAGCCATAACAAGAAGTGTAATATTTTTCATAAATGTTTTCCCTTACTATTTATCGTTGTACCCAATGAGGATTGAACGACATAAGCTTGCCCTCCCACATCCTCGATAGCGCGTTTAATTTTCAATGGGTTTTCAGGGCAATAGGCGAACATACACCCGCCGCCGCCAGATCCATTTATTTTACCGCCATATGCGCCTGCGTCAAGTGCAGATTTTAACATTAAATCAATCTTAGATGTACTTACTTTTAAAACTTTACTTAAAATTTTATGGTGCTCAATCATCAATTGACCTAAGTAATGTTTATCAATGTGTTTTTTAATTAATTCTTTTCTACCTTTAATTAAAATGTCTCGATTTTTAATAGTGCCTATTAATAGAGCTCTTTCATGATCAGTGATTTTAAAATTTTTCACCTGATTTTCTGAAATTGAACTGAAGTTAATATCTGAACCATGATTTTTAATTTTATTTAAAATAGCTATACGCTGATTTTTACATCTTGATAAAATTCCAACTGTATCTTTTTGATTCATTGAATCACCAATAACAAAAGTACCTAAATCATGATTTATTTTATTTATTGATAATTCTGGCGAAGTTTCTAAATAAATTAACCCTCCTATTGCAGTAGAGTATTGATCCATCATTCCTCCAGGTGAATTAAATTCTAAAACCTCTGCCTCAAAAGCTAATCTAGCTAATTTTTGGTTCGACAACTGTTTTGGATTTTCAGCATTATTGCTTAAAAAATTAATCCATCCTACTAAAATTGAAGAAGAGCTACTTGCACCCGCTTTTATTGGGATATTGCTAGACAAAACGACATCAAAGCCCCTAGTAAATTTAAAGCCATAATGTTTACAAACATTTAACCCGCTTTTAAATAAATCAAAATTTGAAGTGTATTGATTATCGTTTATGTGAAATTTTTCAACTTCATTTAAGTCGGGTTTATTTATAACAATCATGGCATCTGATCTGGCAAATCCAACTATTTTTGAATACCTAGAAATCGCAAGAGCGATTACTGGAAGCCCAAGGTAGTCTTGATGCTCACCAAAAAGACAAATTCTTCCTGGCGTTTTTATTTCCATTTATTTTTTATAATTATTTATTTTATAAATTTTTAGTAAAAAGACCTAAAAGAGGTAAAACAAAATCACGATTAATCATTTTTTAATAGTTTTCATTTAAACCAAAAACCGGTTGGTTCTTTTTCCATTTCCCTCTAGTAAAGTCCGGAAATTTAACAGGAGCACTTCCAAGTTTGATTGATTTTTCAGAAAGGGGACTAATAACACTCATGCTGGCCGCATCGTAAACATCTATTGGAGGAGCAAGGCCCTTTTTTAAAGGCTCAATGAAAGCATTTAAAATGAAAAAATCCATACCTCCATGCCCAGAGCCAGCTGCTTGATTTTCATATTTTTTCCATATTGGATGATCATATTTTTTTAAGTACTCTGCATCGGACTCCCATTGATGTTCTTCCTTACTTAAACCTTGTATATATATAGAATTATTATCAACCATCCATAAACCCTCTGTCCCTTGAACACGAAAATTCAAACTGTAAGGACGAGGCGAGCTCGTATCGTGACTCAATACTATAGTTTGACCGTTAGAACATTTAATAACAGATGTTACAATGTCGCCAAGATTAAAGTTTATGTCAGCATTTTGGTGATGTATGCCTCCTTGATCAACAATATGCTTATGCAAGCCCCTTGATTGAGAAGACGTAGAAGTCATATGAAGGAATCTATTTCCTCTATTTATATTTAACATAGCACTTATTGGGCCTACTCCATGCGTTGGATACAAATCTCCGTTTCTGTCAACAGAATGTTGCGTTCTCCATTTAGCTTCACTGAAGCCCTTATTATTAAATTCAACTCCCCCTCCATATGGTTGCCGTCCATTATTAAACTTTACATCTCGCAGGTCATGTTGATAACCACCTTGACAGTGTAAGAGTTCTCCAAATAAACCTTTCCGAACCATATTTAAAACAGCCATCATGTCTCGTCGATAGCAAACATTCTCCATAAGCATGCAGTGCTTATTTGTTTTTTCACTGGTGTTTACTAAATCCCAGAGTTCGGAGACTTTTAAAGCAGCAGGACATTCAACACCTACATGCATGCCTTGCTTCATCGCCTCGACTGCCATTGGGTGATGCCATTCCCAAGGAGTAGCAATATAAACAGCATCTAAATCATCTCTCTGAAGCAAATTTAAGAAATCATGCTGCCCATTTTTATAAACGTCTGGAGGCTTACCACCTGCTTTTTTAATTATGTTTAGCGTGTTATTAATCATTCCAGAATCAATATCACAAATAGCTTTTATATCAACATCTCTTCTCTTTAAACATAAATTTGAAATCCATTGCCCTCTTAAACCTGTTCCAATAATGCCTAATCTTAAGTTTGAAGTCTTTTGACTAGCACCAAGTTTCCGGGAAGAAAGAAAAGCAGTTGATGCCCCTACCAAAGCTGATTTTTTAATAAAATTTCTACGATTTATTTTTTTTGCAGACAAAATAATTACCTCAACATAAACCCTTCTCCAATAGTATCTGAGGAATCAATCCAAAAAGTATTTTTACCAGTGATATTCGCGGTTCCTTTTACTTCTGGTATGACTCCATTCAATGGACCAATTTTTATTTTTTCAATTACCTTAACCTGAAAAGTAGAACCAATAATACTCTCAATTTTAATTGTCTCATTAAGCTTTATTTCATTTCTCGCAAAATGTACAGCGGCCCGAGCACTTACTCCAGTTCCAGTTGGACTTCTATCAACTTCGCCATTAGCAAACACACAAATATTTTTACTATGATTATTTTTATTACTTGGAGGAAACGTAAATATGGTTCCATATAAAAAACTCATTTCGACTATGTTTGGATGTTTAATTTTTACTTCCTTAGTTATTGCATTTTTTATTTTCATTCCTAAATCAATTACACTACTAGTTTTTAAATCTTGGCTATCTAAACCAACTTCATCAGCGTTAACAATAGCGTAATACGCACCCCCAAATGCCAAATCATAATTAATATCACCTAAGTCAGGAATTATAATTTTTGCATCCATTTTTTCAACGAATGAAGGAACATTGATGAACCTAACCGAATGAGCAACCTTGTTTTTTACTTCTACGAAAGACTTAATTGTTCCAGAAGGAACATCCATATTTATTTCAGTTTCAGGTTCAGTAATTTTAATAGCGCCAGTTTCTGCAAGAATTTTTGAGATAGCTATAACTGCGTGCCCACAACCTGTAGAATAACCATCATTGTGCATAAAAATAACCCCAAAGTCAGAACTCTTTTTTTCAGGTTCTGTTATTACAGCTCCATACATATCAGCATGGCCACGAGGTTCTAACATTATTGCTTTTCTAATATGATCATAATTTTTTATAATATAATTACGTTTCTCTAAAATTGTATTTCCTTTTAAACTTGGGAAACCCTTAATTACGACTCTAAGTGGTTCTCCTTCAGTATGCGCATCAATTGTCTCGATTTCTAGAGCATTTTTTAAAGGTTTCCAATTTGATATTTTTGTGAAATTAATCATTATATAATTAAGTAGATGCTAATGATAGAAGTAAGTAAATAATCACAGTAGTTGATAATATTCCAAAAGAAGCCTCTTTTGCTTTTGGCCAAGGTTCCATATCTACTGGTGCGGGATTGCGCTCATCACTTTTTTCAATTTCTTCTTGAGTTTTAGGTTTTAAATAACCAATTAAAAGCATCACCATAACGGACCATGTAAAACTAATAAAGTACATGTGAAGCCAGTGCAAACCATCTACCGGGAAAAATACGAAATAAGCATATGAAACAAATCCAACAAGCATACCAACCTTTGCTCCTAAGGATGGAATATGCTTTGTTAATATCCCTAGTAAAAAGATAGCAATAATTGGAACGCTATAGATACCATTTACTTTTTGAAGATATTGAAAAATAGAATCTAATTGCGAAAGAAGAGGCGCAATTAGCATTGATGTCAACGCAAGAGCCATACCAAACTTTTTTCCTGCAGAAACAATCATTGATCCATTTGCTTTTTTATTAATATACCCTTTATAAAACTGTAAAGAAAACAAAGTCGAAGCACTATTCAAGGCACTATTAAAAGAGCTCAAAATAGAACCCATAAGTACCGCAGCAAAAAGACCAAGTGACCAATCTGGAAGGACATGCCTCACTACTGCACCATACACCTGATCTTGCTTATCAATTAATAAATCAGGCATATGCAGAGCAATTATCCCTGGTAAACATAGCATAAGTGGCCCTCCTAATTTCATTGCGGATGCAAAAAGAACACCTTTTTGGCCCTCTGCTAGACTTTTTGCCGCCATTGCTCTCTGCACGATCACCTGATTCGTTGACCAATAAAATAGCTGTATAAACATCATACCTGTTAAAAGGGTTGGCCAGGGAACTGATACTTGTTTTCCCTCCAAATTTTGCTGAGCCAGAACTCTTAGATACTCTGGTTTTTCAGTTCCAAGAATAGATATTCCTTCAAAAAAAGAACCACCCCCTAACGATACTAATGCTAGTACTGGAATCATTAGGCCACCTATTAATAATCCTATCCCATTTAAAGTATCACTGACAGCTACAGATTTCAAACCCCCAACTATTGCATATGAACTCCCTAATAAACCTATTGCTGCAACTACAATCCACATAGAAATATTTAAGTCAAACATTGTTATTAATGCAAGAGAACCAGTATACAAAACCACAGGCAATAAAACTGTCACATAACCGAACAAAAATAACCCAGAGACTATACTTCTAGTCATTTTATCAAATCGCTTTTCTAAAAATGCTGGTGTAGTTGTAAAGCCACTAGCCATATAAATAGGCAAGAATAATAGTGCGGTAGCAATCATCGCAAATGCGGCCAAAGCTTCCCATGCAATTCCGACTAACGCTTTATCTCCAAAAACGTCACCGTTTAAACCCACTAATTGTTCTGTGGAAAGATTTGTTAACAGTAATGAGCCAGCAACAACAGGCCAGGCAAAAGATCTTCCACCAGTAAAATATTCCTCAGTAGCACTGTCCGATTTTTTCATTTTTGAAACTATATAATATGTGAAAAATGCTACAGCTATTGTTGCTACACAAAATGAAATTATTGAAATTGTATTAATGCAAATTCCTCTTTTTAATCATCTAAATTAATTCTTGCTAACTCTTCTAATTGATTTTTTTGACTAAAAGGGATTAGCACATATTCTAGACTATATGTACTTGTATCCATCGGCAACGTATATTTTTTATGAGGTTTAGCCCCCCAACTATTATCGCCCCCAACGCCCATTTGTTTAAAATCGATTAACCAATCAATTTGATTTTCTTTTTTTATATCAATTGCTCCGTGGAGCTGACTGCCTTTTGCATGATATAAATTGGCATAGTTATAATGATGAACGCTGCCATCAAAAAATGGAATTCCTTTTGCCATAATTCCAACGCTACCATTATACATTGCCATCCACCTTACATCTGTTTTATTACCTGTTTCTTGAGGACGAACATATTTAAATGTTTGATCCCATACTTTCCCTGCAAATCTATCTATTCTAGCAGATGATTTTCGATCCCAATAACTTTCATGCGGGCCTCTTCCAAACCATTCTAAGCTATTAAATGAGCTTGGTATTGTTGTTTTCATTCCAAACCTAGGCAGCTCTGGTAGATTAGAACCAGAAGGATAAAGTGTCTGCTTTAATTTGACCATTCCATTACCATAAATATTATAGGATAATTGCAATCTACAATTACTTAATTCATGAAAATAATCAACTTTAACATTTTTAATGTTTCCAGAAGAAGATGTGTCTATAGATTGCATTAATAATTCATTATGAGCATTCTTCCAAATAGCACATCTTTCAGGCATGTCATTTCCTAAATCATTATCGGTGGGAGCACGCCAAAAGAATGGGGTTAGTTCATTACTTAAAATGTCAATATTTCTATAATTATACTTATTAAGAAAACCATTCTCTAGGTTAAAAGAGAGATGGAATTCGTCTCCTTTAATGAAAATTTCATTTTGCTCCACCTCAAAGGAAGTATTAAAAAATTGATTGGAATCAACTGGTAAGCTTAGCCTAGTAATAGGAAACCTAAATTGCCCCCAAGCAATTAGTGCCCCTTTAGAGATCGACTTTGTTGCTCTTTTTAGTTTTGCTTCAACAAGTAAAAAATATTCTACTCCTGGTCTTGGAATAATTGAAAATAGATTAAAAGTTAAGACCCTAGACTCTCCAGGCTCTAAATCTAATTTCCCCAAAGAACCAGAAATTTCCATTTTACCATTTCCGCGTATACTGTAACTAAACTCTAAATTGTCTAGATTAGTAAAATCGTATTTATTAACAATTTTTATTTTCCCATTTGACAAGTCAACTTCTTTAAAACCTACTGGCTGATATACTTTTTTAACTTCTGCTAGATGCGGATTAGGAGACCTATCCGCTGCCACTAGTCCGTTAGCACAAAAATTTGAATCATTATCATAGAATACGTCATTAAAATCTCCGCCATAGGCCCAAAATTCTTTGCTATTTTCATTTTCTTTTAAAATTGTTTGGTCAACAAAATCCCATATAAATCCACCTTGTAGCGATTTATACTTATCAATCACATCCCAGTAATCTTTTAAATTTCCGACACTATTACCCATTGCATGAGCATATTCACAAAGCACAAGTGGCTTAGAGGGGTTACTTTGAGCATATTTTTCAATGTAATCAATATTTTTATACATTGGGAACATCATGTCAGAGTGATTTTCTCTGCTTGCAGGCTCATAAACTACAGGCCTTGTTTGATCTTTTTCCGTTATCCATTTATATAATTTTTTAAAATTTGTTCCATCTCCAGCCTCATTCCCCATGGACCACATTATAATAGAAGGCTGGTTCTTATCTCTCTCAACCATACGCATTCCTCTGTCAATCCATTGATTAGCCCAAGAACTATCATTCGTGAGTTTTTCATACCCTTCATTGTGAAAGCGCATGCCATGAGCTTCAATGTTCGCTTCATTTATGACGTATAAACCATATTCATTACAAAGCTCATACCATTTTTCTTGGTTAGGGTAATGACTACAACGAACAGAATTTATGTTATTTTGTTTCATTATTTTGATATCTTCAATCATACTTTTTTCATCAACTACTCTTCCATTTAAAGGACTCCATTCATGTCTGTTTACTCCACGAAGTGTAATTGATTTACCATTCACTTTTAATATGCCATCTAATATTTCTATTTCTCTAAACCCTACTTGCTGCGTAAAGCTTTGCAGTATTTTCCCAAAAGGGTCTGCTAAAGTTATTTGTAGTAGGTATAAGCTGGGATTTTCAGCATTCCAATTGTCAACATTTTTAATTGTTTTTTCAAACCATATAGTTTTTTCGTTCGAGACCTTAGTTTTAACCGTGGAGTCCATTACAATTTTCCCGTTGCCTCCAATTTTGGATAGTATAGCAGAAATAACATGTTTCCCTTTATTTAGTTCATCACTAGCTAGACTTATACCAAGTTTTAATTCTCCATTTAAATACGAACTATCTAAACCGGATAATACATTAAAATCGGTAATTCTTGTTTTTGGAACTGAATATACATGGACATCCCTCTCAATCCCACTTAATCGCCATGTGTCTTGTCCTTCAAGATAACTTCCATCGGAAAACCTATATACCTCCACCGACACATTATTTTGTCCGTTTTTTATATAAGGCGTTATATCAAACTCGGCTGGCGTTTTTGAGCCCTGGCTATAACCTACTTTTTCTCCATTTATCCAAATATAAAAAGCAGACCTAACACCTGAAAATCTAATAAAAACATCACGGCCTCTCCAAAAAACAGGATACTGAAAAGACTTTCGGTAAGAACCAACCTCATTCCTATCATGTGGTATATTTGGAGGGTCTGGCGGAAATGGATACTCCTCATCAAGATAGATGGGTTTTGACCACCCTTGCAATTCCCAATGCCCCGGAACATTAATCGAAGACCATTTAGAATCATCATAATCTTCTCGATAAAAGTCTTTTGGTCTCTCCTTAGGGTTTTTTGAAAAAGAAAACTTCCAATCACCATTTAATGATTCAAAATATTTTGACTTCTCAGGGTTATTTAGAAGGGCATATTTTTTTGATTCAAACGGGAAAAAATGCGCACGGGGTTGCTGTCTATTTGATTGAAAAATAGATTGGTTTTCCCAATCAAGTATTGGTTCTTTTTTGTTTTTTTTCAAAAAAATTAGAGTTCCAATTAGCACCAAAATACCAAAAACAAATAAATATTGTTTATTCATTAATGTTTCATCTCATTATTTTTTTCAAGACAGCCTCCAATGATTCCAATAAATAATCGGCATCTTGAATATTAAATACCATTGGTGGCTTTATTTTTAAAACATTATGGTTTGGACCATCTGAACTTATCAAAACTCTTTTCTGCCTAAGTGCATTAACAATTTTATCAGTTACTATAGCATCAGGACTTAATTTATTATTATTTTTAATGATCTCGACACCGATAAACAAACCTCTACCCCTAACATCGCCAATTAAACTATTTTTTTGTTGTAACAAATTTAAACCATTCAATAAATACTTTCCTGATTCTTGAGCATTATTTTGTAATCCTTCCTCTTTAATAATATCCAATACTGATTGCCCTATCTTACATGAAACAGGGTTTCCACCGAAAGAATTAAAATATTCCATTCCATTATTAAAAGTTTCTGCGATGTGCTTTGTCGTTATAACCGCTGACAAGGGGTGCCCATTGCCAATTGATTTTCCTAGAGTTACTATATCTGGCTGCACACTACTCATCTCAAAGCCCCAAAAATGTGTTCCAATCCTGCCAAATCCAATTTGGACTTCATCAACGATAAATAAACCTCCTGCTTCTTTAACTAAAACAAAAGCTTCTTTCATAAAATCACTTGGAATGATGACTTGTCCACCACAGCCCATAATTGGCTCTATCATAAAAAAAGCTAATTTTTTCCCATCTTTTTTTATTTTATCTATTTTATTCTTTAAAACCGTTATGTAATAATCACCAAAATTACTTTCAGCATCCAAATGCTCCCCTGCAAATTCATCGGGCATAGGTACTACATGAACAAAATCTTTTTTACCTCCTCCGCCTGAACCAAAAAACTTATAAGGGCTAATATCTATTAAAGAGTTCGTATGGCCGTGATATGCTCCAGACATTACTATTGACTCTTTACTGTTGTTATATAACCTAGCAATACGCAAAGCCAGGTCATTCGACTCACTTCCAGAATTTGTGAAGAAGCATGTAGTCAGTTTCTCAGGTAGTTTATCAATTAAATTAGAAGCATAATCCAGTATCGATTCATGTAAGTATCTAGTATTCGTGTTTAATAGTTTACTTTGTTGGTAAGCAGCCTCAACAACCTTTGGGTGACAGTGGCCAACATGAGAAATATTATTAATAGCATCTAAATATTTATTACCCTCATGATCAAAAAGATACTGACCTTCACCTCGTTCAATAAAAAGTGGTTCATCATATGATAAACTAAAAGATGGAGCCAAGTATTTACTTCTTTTTTTAAGTATGTTACTAATTTTTCGCATGTTCTAATAATCTATTAAATCAGTCATCTAACACATTATCGAATGTTATCGTATTTGGCACTATCACTATTATTTGAAATTGATTTATATCATTGTACAAAAACGTTACACTTATGTTCTTTTTATATAACTTTAAAATTGTATTCTTTAAAACTTTCTTATTTAAATCAGGGGCTGTTTTTAAATATTTATACATAGTTTATTTGTAACAAATTTATTTATCATAAAATAAAATTCATAAAATTTTATTATGGTTTTATATCGATTAAATGTTGAATGTAACATTATGAAACATATAATTATGTTACAAAATTAAGGGTGTAATAAATTGATACATTTCATTGTTGCCATGTATCATTTTGTGATTATATTCAAGGCAACCGAGGTAAGTAGCATAGTAGCGGAACTATGCGTAAAAACAAAATAAAATAAAAACGGGTTAAGTTATTATGCCTGAATCATTGCCACAACCAATCTTGATTGTTGATAGTGACGAGCAGTCGATCAACCATATATCTTCTGGGCTGAAGGATAAGGGCTTTTTAGTCATAACAGCACCAGATGGTTACGACGGATACGTTCGAGCAAGAAATGAAGCTCCTAAAGTCATAATTGTTAATGACCTTCTTCCTTACGTGAGCGGATTTAAGCTATCTAAATTAATCAAAAGTGATGACAGACATACCGATACAAAAATTATCATAATGAGTAATACTACTGGACCAGCTATTGATAAAATGTTTAAGCAAAGCAATGCAGATGATATGATTGAAAAACCTTTTCAGCTTAAAGATATAATTACATTACTGGAAAAAAACAATGAGGATATCGAACATGATAGCTAAGGAACTTTATCCATTCATGCAATTATATGCAGTTATTATTGGCCTAGTGGTTGGTAGTTTTTTAAACGTAATTATTTATCGTTTACCTAATAATAAGTCTATTATTAAACCCCGCTCCAAATGTAATGGATGCGGAAAACAGATTGCCTGGTACGATAATATTCCAGTATTGAGCTATATAGCACTTTTAGCTAAATGTAGAAATTGTAAGTCACCAATCAGTATTAGATACCCTTTAGTAGAATTCATTTGTGGTATGATGGCATTAATGTTGTTAAATATTTATGGCCCATCGTATGAATTTTTGGTAGTTGTGTTGTTGTGTTTCATGTTAATCGCTATAACATTCATTGACGTAGATCACTTCGTTATTCCAAATGAGTTTATCATTTTTGGATTTATAATTTCTATAATCTCTCACACATTTAATTTATTAACTATATCAATAATGGATGGCATATATGGTTTCCTTACTTTTGGGGGTACTTTATTCATAATGGGTGCAATGGGTACCTTTATTTTTAAAAAAGAAGCAATGGGTTTTGGGGATGTAAAACTTGGATTTGTATTAGGTTCTTTTCTTGGTTCAGAACTCTCTCTTTTAGCCTTGTTTCTTAGTTTTATTTTTGGTGGTTCCATGAGCTTAATTCTATTAATTGCAAAAGAAGTAAGCGATGATCACATGGTTCCATTTGGTCCAGCAATCGCCGCGGGGACTCTCCTAACAATCCTCACAAAAACTATTGGTGGCGGGAATTATATTATTAATTGGTATTTCACAAATATGTGGAATGGAGAATACTTCTTTTAATGGCGATTACTAGAAAAAAGAATCTAGGGCTCTTGTTGATTGAAGCAGGTATAATTGAACCTGAACAGCTTGAACAAGCCTTACTTAAACAAGCTAAAGAAGTAAATAGTGGCTACATTGGTGAAGTTTTAATCAGTTCTGGACTTATTGATGAAAAAACAAGAAATCGATTTTTAAGCCAACAACTTCATATCCCCGCTGTTGATCTTGGGCATTTTGAAGTTGATAAATCAGTCTTAGGCATGATACCTGAAAGAATAGTAAGGGAATACAATGTTTTACCAATCTTTAATCTTAATAATACGATAAATGTTGCTATTCTCGACCCAATAGACCCTGACCCAATAAATGCGGCTAGAAATGCATCTGGCCTTAAAGCTGAACCAATAATAGTGACTGCAAACGAACTGCAGGCTGCTATAGATATTTATTATGGCATGTCAACCATGAGTGGTTTTGAAGATGAAAATATTAGTATTGATGATATTGATGATACACGAATTGTTCAACTAGTTGACAGTATCATTGAAAACAGTGCGAAATACCGAGCTAGTGATATACATATAGAAACTAGAGAAACGGATATTCGAGTGAGATTCAGGATAGATGGAAAACTAGTAGACTTCCAAACACTCCCTGTCTCTATTGCCACGCCATTAACATCGAGAATTAAAATCATGGGCAATATGGATATTGCAGAATCTAGAAGACCACAGGATGGTCGAATATTATTCGATATGAATAATGATAGGCTAGACCTTCGTGTTTCAACATATCCAACTCTTTATGGAGAAAAGTCAGTACTTCGATTATTAAACATATCCGACGCGATGCACGACCTTGATGGCTTAGGATTTGAAAAAGACATCCTTAATCGATTTGAAGATATGCTTATTGGAGGAGAAGGGATTATTCTAGTTTCAGGACCAACAGGTAGTGGAAAAACGACGACTCTTTATTCCACCTTAAATAAAATGGATAATCCAGATGTAAATATTGTAACAATCGAAGATCCTATTGAATATGATTTAGATAACATAAATCAGGCACAAGTCAACCGAAGGTCAGGTGTCACTTTTGCCTCGGCATTGAGAGCAATTTTGAGACAAGATCCTGACATAATAATGGTAGGGGAGGTCAGAGATGAAGAAACAGTAGAGCTTGCTATTAGAGCGGCATTAACTGGTCATCTAGTATTTAGTACAATACACACAAATGATTCAGCCTCGGGATTCACAAGGCTTTTAAACTGGGGAATGGAACCCTTTTTAATTACCTCTACAGTAAAAGGAATATTATCCCAAAGGCTGGTTAGAAAACTATGCAAAGAGTGTCGCGAAAAACATATGGTCGAACCTTCGGAGCTCATAAAATTTGGACTTGAAGTCGATGAGCCAATTGAGTTTTATAAAGGCGTTGGTTGTTTGAGCTGTAGGAATACAGGATATCAAGGCAGAGTTGGGCTTTTTGAACTCATTAGAATGAATAATGATATTGCTGATCTAGTAATGGAACAAAAACCAGGCCATGTTATAAGGCAAAAAGCAATAGAGTATGGAATGTTTTCACTACTACATGATGGCTTAATAAAAGCACAACGTGGAGAAACATCGTTACAAGAAATTGTAGAAACACTCGGGACAGATACGATATAATGATAGATCCGATTTTATATGTAGGTGACTCATTTGATGTTAAACAAATATTGAATGAATCTGGTAAAAGAATCGATGCAGTACAAAATGGAATGATTGCATTAAATGCATTGGCTGATAGCGAAAACAGATACAGCGCTGTAATTATTGAAGATCAATTACCTTTAATGGACCCAAGTAATTTGATTAAACAATTAGAGCATTATAGCAAAACACCTATTATCGCAATCGTAAGGTCAGATAAAAGAAGGTCTGAAATTTTAACTGATTTTGATAATGGTTTATCCGGCTGGTTTGAACCAAAAGGTTCTTCCGTTGAACACTTTAACGAACTCATTGATAGTTGCTCCACGTTCATCAATTTTAGCAGAGGATTAAATAAAAATCAGCGACGACAAATAAATTCGCATGGCTTAAGCACTATTTTGGGTGTTTCAGATTCCATGCAAAAAATTTATACACTACTTCTTCAAATTCAAGAAAAAGATGTTATAACAATTCTTTATGGTGAAAGTGGAACAGGAAAAAATTTAACTGCAAAATTTATGCATGACACAAGCAAAAGAAGTAAAAAACCATTGGTGTCGGTCAACTGTCCAGCCATTCCTTCAGAACTTCTTGAAAGTGAATTGTTCGGACATGAAAAAGGTTCTTTCACTGGAGCAGATGAGAAAAAAGATGGAAAATTTTTGGTTGCTAATGGTGGAACTATTTTTTTAGATGAGATAGGAGACATGAGCACTTCTCTGCAGGCAAAGATACTAAGAGTTTTGGAAAGCGGTGAAATAGAAAGAGTTGGCGGAGCAGAAACTCATACAGTGGATGTGCGAGTTATTTCTGCAACAAACCAGGACCTAAATGAGAAGATTAAAGAAGGAGAATTTAGAGAAGACTTATTTCATCGTATAAATGTTTTCCCTGTCACGCTTCCTCCACTTAGAGACAGAAAAGTGGATATTCCTCTCTTAACTTATGCTATTTTTAAATCTCTTAAAAAGAAGCATAGTCTAAATGTTGCCTACATCGCACCAAAAGCAATTGATAGATTAATTGACTATTCATGGCCAGGAAATGTTAGAGAGCTTGAAAATACTTTAGAGAGAGCTCTTTTGATTTGCAATAATAAATACTTAACCGAAGAAGATTTAGGTGCAGTATTGGATGAAAAAGAAACAATTATTGACGCTCAAAAAGAACGAGACACAATTAAACCTGGTCTAGAAGAAGAACCAGAAAAAAATCCTCCATTAAATAGCGATGCAGTTGTAGAAACAATAACAGATTCAAATCCTATACTTAAAATTGCAACTCTCAAAGAAATTGAAATGGACGCAATAAAATCAAGCGTTGAAAGAAATAAATGGAACATGACTACAACAGCAGAAGAATTAGGTATTAGTAGAATGACACTATATAGAAAATTGGAACAATATGGCCTCCGCGGCAAAGAGTAAAAATGCTGTAGAAATATTTTCCTACATCGCAAGAGATCAAAAATCATCTGTGGTGAAAGGTGAAATTAAAGCAATCGAAGAAAGAATTGTTTTAGAGCAGCTCAAAAAAATGGGGCTGGACCCAATATCAATCACAGTTAAAAAAGTTTCCATCTTTGAGAAACTGGATGTAAATGTATTTGACAGTGTTCCACCTGATTCAATATATAATTTTTCTAGACAACTATCCGTAATGCTAAAGGCAGGTGTACCCCTGATTGATGCTTTAGAATCAATGCTTTCAAAAACAATTAACCCGCTTTTAAATAAAACCATTAAAAAGATTATTGAAGATATTTCTGCCGGAGCCACCCTATCAAATTCATTGGAAAAACATCCAAAAGTCTTTGACACAATGTATATAAATATTATCAGAGCTGGAGAAAGCTCAGGCGTTTTAGAAACTGTTCTTTTTAAACTTGCAGATTTTATCAGTTACGATTTACAATTAACCAATGGCATCAAGCAAGCGATAAGATATCCAATGATTGTTATCGGAATAACTGTGACAGTTGGTTTTTATGCTGTTGCATTTATTTTACCTCGGTTTTCTGTCCTTTTTAGTCAAACGGGTATTGAATTGCCACTACCAACAAGAATTTTACTTGGGATTGATACTTTTTTACAAAATTATTCTTTTTATCTAATTGGAGGTATCGCAATACTCGCAGGATTATTTTTTCATTTTAAACGAACTAAAAAGGGCGCAATTGCTTGGGATAGGTTTAAAATTAATGCTCCTGTTTTTGGAAGAATCTTTAAGAACATGGCTATTTCAAGATTTTGTCATGTACTTGAAACACTCAATAGAACAGGTGTCCCAATTTTAGAATCTTTAACAATTTCTTCAAGAAGCACAGGCAATAGTTATGTACAGCACAAGCTCGCAAATACTAAATCAGATGTTGGGCTTGGTCATAAAATTGCTAAGTCCCTAGATAAATATGGTTCAGACATTTTTGAAGCACAACAAATAAAAATGATACAAGTTGGAGAAGAAGCAGCTTCCTTGGATGATATGTTAGTCGAAATTGCATTAATGGTTGATAACGAAACTCAGACAAGAGTTCGTACTCTTACCTCTACTTTAGAGCCTATTATTACTGTAATAATGGGCGCAATGATTTTAGTATTGGCTCTTTCTATATTTTTACCAATATGGGATATGTATGAATCCTTGGCCAATAACTAAAGAGTAATACTACCAAATTAAATAAACTTTATAGATAACAAAGTTTTGTATTAAATTATTTTAAGATAGTATCTAGAGATTAAAAGGAATAAGTATGTCAATTTGGGTTGTAAGAGGTGGAAAGTTTGGAGAATATGAAAATCGTTTTCTTCAAGAGAGCAAAGTATATTTAACAAGAGATGGTTTTAAAACTGACCTTAATAAAATTGCTGAGCAAGCAGCGCTTCGTATTTCTCTAGATGAATTTTACCCTACGCAACCATCCTCAAAACTTTCAAGTTGGTCTGATCAAATATGGTCATTTGCCCATGAAGTACAACAAAAAGATTGGGTTATAGTTCCAAGTAAACTAAGCCCCGTATTGCATGTTGGCGAGGTTATAGGTGGATACGTTTATGAAAAGGGTGGCGTAGACCCTTATTATCATTCTAGAGAAATTAAATGGATAGAAAAAGATATCCCCAGAGGATATTTCCCAACAGATATTCTTTATCAATTAGGTGGATTTAAAGATGTGTTTAATGCTGATGGTGTAGAAAAGGTTTTTCATACCATGGCGGATAACGATTGGGCACCAACAAAAGACGATGATACTAGTTACGATCAAATGAATGAACTTGTGGCGTTACTCCAAGAAATTTCAAGAGATCAAATTGCTCAACTAATTAGAACAAAGTTTAAAGGTCATAGACTTGCTAAACTTGTAAAAGCTGTCATGGAAGCAAAAGGCTACACCACTCATATGGGCTCATCAGATGAATCAGGCTCTGATTTAGATATTCTTGCTGCTAAAGGGGGAATGGGATTTGATGATGATGCAAGGATATGCATTCAAGTTAGAGCAGATGACGTTCCCGTTGCGACACTTGATAAATTTTTAGGAACGATGAATGACGTTGGAGCCAATTACGGACTATTGGTAGCTTGGGGCGGTTTTAAGAGTAATGTAGAACAAGAACGATCAAATGAGTTTTTTAAAGTTCGACTATGGAACCAAAATGACTTAATTGATCAAGTTCTATCGCATTATGAAGATTTAGATAATTACATCATTGGTGAAATACCGTTAAAATCATTCTGGACTATAGCATCAGATCTAGATTAATAAGATTGTATCAAGTGTAACATACTGTTACAATATGTATTAATTTGCTGTCGAAAATTTTTAGTGATAAAATCTGTTTTTTTAAATAAATAGTATTTTTAGAGATAAAATAATATTTATATCTTTTTAAGTAACTTTTGGCACAGAGTTTGCTATATTAGGCCAAGTGCATTAAATATTTAACTAGGAAATCTAATTATGATAGAATTAAAAAATATCAAAAAAAAATTTAAAAGTATCAGTGGAAACTCACTAGCTGAGTTTGCTGTTACAACAGCGATGATGGCAACACTTGCTACAACAGCTGCTCCCAGATTCTCAGGAATTGGTGAAGGCGCTAAGGAGAAGAAGACATTAGCTGAGATTGATAAAATTGTAATTGCTTCTTCAAACTTTTTCAATAATAGAGTTACTGCTGAAGGGCGAGGAAGATTTCCAGGTCAAGAAAAATATAACATTGCAGTAGGTGGATACGATAGCGAAGTAATGCTTCTGTCTGCTATTGGTGAAGACGCTGATGAGTCAACCGCCTTTAATACTTACGACCATGGTGAAGGAGCCAAATGGAGATCTATATTTGGTACAACTGCTGCTGGGGCCAACAAAGCAACAGAGAGTGCTGTCATTGATGATCAAGGAACAGAAGGACACGTAGAGTACATGGCTGAATTTGCAAATAACGCAATTAAAAGCCCCTTCCAGGATGGCCACTATATATACATAGTTCTCCCTGGTGGAGTTGATTATGTTGATCCTGATGGCGATGGGACTTATGTGGCCGTGCAATGTTTAGAATGTTCGCCCATTTTATATGTAGCGGATAACGAGAATCCATCTAAGCTATTTAAAAAATACCAACCATAGTTTATTAATCAATAATATTATTTTAAAGCCCTGATTATTCAGGGCTTTTTTATTGTACCTAACTACCTATTTGTATCAAAAAATTACACATCTACTCTGTAACAAAATTATACAATATGTAAACAATCTTTATTTTTTCATTTCTTCCCTTCTACCCTTCTAAATTTATTTAAAATTATTTATTCTCTATAAAAACACTATTTTTTGACTTTATATCATTTGTGGCACGCCGTTTGTTATATATAGGTAACTATGAAAAAATTTAACAAGGTAATTAAAATGAAAAGACTATTTAATAAAATAAGAAGTAATAAAGGAAACTCACTTGCTGAGTTTGCTGTTACTGCAGCAATGATGGCAACACTTGCGACAACTGCTGCTCCTCGTTTTTCTGGTGTTGGTGATGCTGGGAAAGCAAATCAAACAAAGCAAAATTTAGATAAGATTGGCGGCATGGTTAATCAGTTCTTCATGAATACATCCGCTCCTTATTCTTCAACAAATCGTCTTGGAGAAGGTCAAGGTCGCTTACCTGGGCAAGCAAAGTATGATGTTCAAGTAGGTGGCTATTCCAATTTAGATGAATTAATGGGCGACCTTACTCCTGTTTATTCAGATGATGGCAGCGTTCAAACAGAAGCGTCTTACAGTCGATGGGCTGCTTATTCAGGAGCGAGCGGCGCTGGTCACCCTGGACCTAAATGGAGATCTGTTTTTGGGACAAATGTTGTTGATCCTAACTATCTTGGTGGCGTAACAAATGAGAGTTTAGGGACACAGTTTGCTCATGATGAGTTCAAAGCATATTTATCCAAGGATGAAGGCGCAATTAAAAGCCCTTATAGACAGGGACATTATGTTTTTGCTGTTATCCCTGGTGGTACAAAGTATTATTATGATGACGTTGATGGTTCTTTAAAAACAAGACAATGTAATGATTGTGGTCCCATTATGGTTATTGCAGATGCATATAATCCATCAAAATACCATACAATAAAGAGCTTTAACTAAATACAAGAATTAATAGGAGTACGAAATGAAAACAAATAAAAAGAACGGATTTACATTAATCGAATTGATTATTGTTATGGTTATTTTAGGTGTAATGTCTGCAGTAGCTGTTCCAAGATACCTTGATAGCATTTCTAATGCAGAAAAATCTTCTGAAGATGCAGTAATAGCTGCCATTAAAAACGGATTAAAGCAACACGCAAGCAATTCACTTTTTGAAGAAGGAAGGGCTATCTGGCCTGATAACCCTTTTGAGGTTCTAAGTGAAACACCAGCAGGATATAATTCCGGTGACAATGGTATGGAATCTGAAATAGGACAACTAGATGGTGTAGCAGATGAAGATGGAGAGTGGACCTTCGATTACGGTAATTCTCGAATTACGCATCAGCGTGGAGACAACTCCCGCTTTTATTGGGCTTATAATAAAGGTCAGCAAACTGGAGATGATGCTGTTGTTGGAACTCTTGGCGATCGTCAAGACTTATAATATTTAACATTTAATAGAATAAAATTTTCTCGGAGGAAATTATGAAAACAAATAAAAAGAACGGATTTACATTAATCGAATTGATTATGGTCATGATCATTTTAGGAATTATGGCTGCAGTAGCCATTCCAAGGTATCTTGAGACAATTCAGAAATCAGAGGTTGCATCTGAAGATGCAGTCGTCAATAACATTGTTGTTGCACTAGAAAACTATGCTCAAAATAAGATGTTGTCTGAGGGTAGACGGTACTGGCCTAGCAACCCTTTTGATGCCCTAGTTACGAAACCGCAGTCTTACTCGCTCGAGGGTACACCATGCGATGAAGATAATGAGTGGACCTTCGTTGTTGATGCAAGTGATGGCGCTTTTACCGGTTACATCTCGCATCAGAGAGCAGATAACTCTCGTTTTCAATGGAGCTACAATAAAGGTATCAATACAGGCACTGACAATGATGCAACAGGAACGCTTTATAAGCGTTCAGATCTAGGCACTGGCGGCTCTGAAATACTTTTTAAATAAAATTTGTACTAATTAAAAAAAGGAAATATCATGAAAAAAATGAACAAAAAGAATGGTTTTACATTAATTGAGTTAATCATTGTAATGGTTATTCTCGGAATCATGGCAGCAGTAGCTGTACCAAGATATTTAGATAGCATCTCTAATGCAGAAAAATCAGCAGAAGATGCTGTAATCTCAAGTGTTAGGTCAGGACTTACACAGTTCGCAAACAATTCTCTATATGAGAGTGGCAGAGCAGAGTGGCCTACAAACCCATTTGAAGCTCTTTCAGAAAAGCCAGCTGGCTATTCTACAGATGTAACAGATGCTGACACAGACGGAGAATGGACATTTAGTAGTGGCAGAATCACACATCAGAGAGCGGACAATAGCAGATTTGAGTGGTCTTATGAGCCAGGTACACAAGGTGGTGGCGACGACGCTAAAATTGGTACCTTGGGTAATAGAACTGCAATCGCGCAGCAACAACAATAAGAATTAATAGGAGCAAGTGATGAAATCAACAAATAAAAACGGCTTTACTTTAATTGAACTAATAATGGTTATTATCATTATTGGTATTCTAGCAGCGGTTTCAATACCTAGGTTCGCTGTCGTCATTAGGCAAGGAGAGGCGGCATCTGAACAAGGTATAATAACGCAAGTAGTTGACGGCTTAGAAACATGGGCAATGGAAGAATTTATGGACACAGGAATTAAATCTTGGCCGGAAAACCCTTTCAGCGTGCTTACATCTATCTCTTTTGAATATGATAGTACTAACACTGATATGACCAGTTTAGTTGGCGGAGAATGGATATTTACTGGACAGACAGAACTTAATTTTGAAAACATATCATTAGCCAATGCAATTGTGCACAGGCGTGTTGAAGATTCTCTATCTGTTTGGATTTATGATCCCACTAGTGGTTCTATTAGTTATGGTGACTCACCCTATTTGCCTTTAACTAAAATATTTAAAGGCGATTTAGCTAAATAAATAGAATTTAAAAAGGAGTATGAACATGAAGAAAAATTTAAACAGCGGTTTTACACTTATAGAGTTAATCATTGTAATGGTTATCCTCGGAATTATGGCTGCCGTAGCCGTACCAAGATACCTGGATAGTATTTCTAATGCAGAAGAATCTGCAGAAAATGCCGTAATAAGCAGTATAAAGTCTGGCTTAAAACAATATGCAAATAATAAACTATATAGTGAAGGTAGAGCCATTTGGCCGACAAACCCTTTTGATGCTCTTTCAGAGTTACCAGCTGGCTATGATTCGAACGATAATGGAAATGAATCTGAGATAGGGCAACTTGATGGTGTTGCGGATGAGGATGGTGAGTGGACTTTCGATATGAATAACTCTAGAATAACGCATCAACGTGCTGATAATTCTAGATATTTCTGGGATTATGACCGAGGAGTTCAAACTGGCGATAATGCTAGCATTGGATCTCTAGGAAATAGAAAAGATTTATAATAAAAAAACTACACAATAGGAGTAGAAGATGAAGAAAAATTTAAACAGCGGTTTTACACTTATAGAGTTAGTAATCATTATGGTAATCTTAGGCGTCTTGGCTGCCGTAGCGGTTCCACGGTTGGGAAATACAATTGACTCATCTGAAGAATCAGCTGAAGAAGCGGTCATTGGAAGCCTTAGGTCAGCTGTAGAAGTTTACGCAATGGATCAAGTTGTTAACAATTCAAATAAAAGTTACCCTTCTAATCCTTTCGATGCCCTGGATGATAAAAGTAAGAATGATCTTTTCAACAAAGGTTGGGATTATGATGGTATGTATATTTCACACAACCGCAATGATGGCACAGTTAGTACGTGGTATTATGAAAGGGACCAAAATAATGAAAATAATTATGGCGGAATATTCTATAATGGCGATGGTTAGTAATTAAGGACTTAAATTATGAAGAAAAATTTAAACAGCGGTTTTACACTTATAGAGTTAGTAATCATTATGGTAATCTTAGGCGTATTGGCTGCCGTAGCGGTTCCAAGGTTGGGAAATACAATTGATTCTTCTGAACAATCAGCTGAGGAGGCGGTCATTGGAAGCCTTAGGTCAGCTGTAGAAGTTTACGCAATGGATCAAGTTGTCAACAATTCAAACAAAAGTTACCCTTCTAATCCTTTCGATGCCCTGGATGATAAAAGTAAAAGTGATTTATTAAACAATAATTGGTACTGGGGTTACAATGGAAACGATGGCATTAATCATATCAGGAATGATGGTGTAAGGGTTTTCTGGTATTATTCTGAAAGCTCTGGTCAAATTCAATATGGTTACACAGATGATTAATAAATTGAAAAATAAAATTAATATGAAAAAATTATTTAATGAAGGCTTCACACTGATTGAATTAGTAATCATCATGGTAGTACTTGGAATTTTGGCAGCCGTTGCTGTACCAAGAATGGGTAACACAATTGCATCGTCAGAAGAGGCTGCTGAAAATACAGTGTTGGCTTCTCTTCGCACTGCTGTTGAGGTCTATGCAATGGATCAAGTGGTCAACAACTCAAATAAAAGCTATCCTTACAATCCTTTTGATGAACTGGATAAGTTGCCAGAAGGCTACACTAATGATGGCTACCTTGATACAGATGGTGAATGGATATTTACATCTGATAATTACATTGCTCACCAAAGAAATGACAATACAAGACATAAATGGTATTATGATATTAACACCGGATTATTTGGAGTTAGAGTTGATTACTAAACTCAATAAAGATTTTTATGAATTTATCACAACAAAAAGAAAGTTTTAAAATGGTCGCATCAAAAAAGTTGCGTGAAGGTTTCACGTTAGTTGAACTTATCATTGTAATGGTTATCTTAGGAATTATGGCTGCTGTCGCAGTGCCAAAAATGGGTAATATTATATCTCAATCTGCTGAAGCTGCTGAAAATGCTATACTTGCTCAGCTAGAATCTGCAGCGGAAATTAAAGCATTAGACAATGTGCTATTGACAGGGTATAAAACATATCCATCTAATCCTTTTACTGAGTTAGAAAAAACACCATCAGGCTACACAAATGGTACTGATTCTGGTCAAGATGATGCATGGTGGTTTACATCAAATAAGGTTTATCATAGAAGAAATGGCACAAGCTATTTTTGGACATACAGCCCTAGTAACGGGGAAATAAATTAAATTTAACAAAAAAAAGAATGAGGCAATTAAATGCAACATATGAAAAATAAAAACGGATTTACGATCATCGAACTGATCATGGTTATGATAATCATTGGAGTTTTAGCAGCAGTCGCTATTCCACGGTTTCAAGATATTGTAATTGAAAGTGAAGTTGCTGTAGAGCAGCGAATACTGAATACTATCTATGATGGTTTGGAGACCTATGCTCGTGAGCAATACATTGCGAACGGTGTTCGTTCCTGGCCAGAAAATCCATTTGTAGCGTTATCTAAACTTCCACCAGATTATGATGCTGACCTTTTTGTACTATCTCAAATGAAAGATAGGGACTGGATTTTTACAGGCGAAGGAAACAACCCTACCTACAACCTTGCAATAGCCCATTTAAGAAAATCTGATAGCATTGCAGTTTGGAAATACAATCCTAACGATGGAAAAATTGAACATAATGGCGCTCCATTTGGTCCTATCAACATCGTTCATAGAGTGAATGGTACTGGCGGTAATTAGAAATATTTATAAATAAGGAATTATTATCATGAAGAAAAATAATAAAAATGGTTTTACCTTAATTGAATTAATAATGGTTATGATCATCTTGGGTATTTTGTCTGCGGTGGCTATACCAAGATACTTAGAAACCATACAAAAATCTGAGATCACAGCAGAAGATGCCGTAATAGATAAACTCTGCGCTGCTCTTGAGAATTATGCTCAGCATAAAATGCTAACTCAAGGGAGGCGATACTGGCCGGAGAATCCATTCGAAGCCTTAGAAACGTTACCTCAGACGTATACCAATGACGGTGACGATACGGATACTGATAATGAGTGGACATTTGTAAATTGGTATTCTGGTGATGAAAATTCTGGAGGCGTTTCTGGAAGGATTACGCATCAGAGAGCTGACAACACAAGATGGCAGTGGTCTTACAATGCAGGTATTAATCACGGAACAGACAAAGATGTAACCGGTACTCTATATATTAGAACCGAGCTTGGTACAGCGGGGTCTGAAGTACGTTTTCAATAATAAATAAAAATTCAATTTTATTGATATTATCATTTAAGGCTTCGTTCATAATAGCGAAGCCTTTGTAATTTTTGGAGTAAGTGTTGTTTAAAAAATTAAAATCAAATTCAGGCGTTACTATGATAGAGCTCGTGATTGTATTAGCGATCATGGGTATACTTGCAGTTACTGTTGTTCCTATGTTTAGTCAGCTTCAACATAAATCACAAGTCAGTAGAAATTTATCAAATATGAAAATTATCCAAGAGGCCTTTTTAAACCATTACTATACTACCTATGCTAATGGTGCGCCTCAAGTCCCCCCTCCCCCCGTAGACAGTTTAATGACAGACGTTTGGTGTAATACGCCAATGGACTCTTCAATAAATTTTAAAACGCCAAATGAACTATTTGGCACAGGCGAAATACCAAAAAACTCAAATCATGTTCCTTTTGTTTATCGCAGTTGGATTGATACAGAAATTGATGGCAGACAAAAGAGAAAGATTCTGATTAGGGATAGTGACGCAGATAGTCCGTCCTATGGTGAATTTCTTTTATTTACAATCTAACTACTTTTTAGTTACATCAGGCCTTATATTGGGTTAGTCGATGACAAAAAATAAAAAATACTTACCCCCTGCTAGCAAGCTCAATAAAGGCTTTACACTTATCGAGTTGCTGGTGATGATAATAATTTTAGGCATCCTAGGTGCTTTGTCCTCTGTAAGGATTAAAAATATCTCTTCTAATGTTAAAATAACCTCTACACTCAATAGAATTAGAGCAGATATAAATATGGTTAAAGAACTCGCACTATCTAGTCATAATAATATGTCTATATCATTTAATCACTTACAAGAGTCATATACTGTGCTTAAAAATGGAACCATTATGCAAGATTATCCTGATAGTGAAAATGGCGTAATAAATTTATCCAGCGGGTCTTTCTCTAATGTGGACATAACAAGCGTTAATTTTAACAATTCTAATATAATTAGTTTCGATAAATGGGGCAATGTATTGAATAGTGGCACTATTGTTTTAAACCAAAATCACACTTTACAAATTTCTGGAATGAATGGAATTATAGAGATATCAAACCAATGAAAAAAAACTTTAAAGGGTTTGCTCTAATTGAAGTAGTAATTGTTGTGATTTTAGTTTCTGGTTCTTTTCTTGTTTTTTTAGAGGCCCTAAATCAAACGAAAACATTACAGGTCAGATCAGAAGTTGTTTCAAAACAAACAATGGTTCTTAACCAAAAAATCAATCAATCCAGAGCTGCAGGGTTTGACAATGTAAATGGCATTTTAAACTATACCACTGTTTCAAATAATCCAGCATTTCAGTATTCTTTGAATGTTTCTTTTGTTAATGAAAATCTTGAATTTATAAGTAATGCTCAAACAGATTATAAGCTTGTAGAAGTAAAAGTTCGCCACAGCAGCGATGAGTACTCCCCAATCAAAGATATTTTTCTTATGACAAAAAAATAAATATGATGCAATTTTTTAAAAATTTTTTAAAAAAATCAAATTCAGGTTTTACAATGATAGAATTGACCATAGTTATTTTAGTAATGGCAATATTTGGTACTCTTACAGCAGAAATATTATCTAATGCAACTAAGATATATTCGAAATCTTTAAAAAGGCAGCAATTCATTTCCGAAGCTAGATCATCATTTTTTAAAATTTCTAGGGAACTTTCATGGCAAAAACATTTTGAGGGATTTAAGCAAAGTTCTGAAAAAAAAATATATATCAATACTGGAGATGGAAATTCAATTTCTTATGAAATTCGTAATTCGAATGACATCTTGAACTTTAATAACCAATTAAGTACAGACCTCTTATCAAAAAAAATTAATTATAATAATTCATCATTCTCTTTTTACAATTCTGATTACACTCCTATTGACTTAATAAACCAGGATCATGAAGTGATGATTATCAATCTGAATATAAAGTATGTTGATAATGACCTATCTATAAATTTCAATAGTGATATTTCACCTTACGGGCTTTCTTTGGGAAGAGCGATGAGCTATCATGAGTAAATCTTATGTTTAGTAAAAAAACACTGAATTTAAAATCTACGAATAGTGGATTTATATTATTAGGAAGTGCCATGGCAATTTTTCTCATCTTAAGTATATTTTCAATTTATTTGATAAAGATTCTTGTAAAAGAGAATATATCATCGAACAACAATATATTAGATATAAGAGCAAGAAACCTTATGGTCAGTGGCCTTGAGTTTGGTTCTAAACTTTTTTCACAAAGCTTATTACCTCTTAATACTTCAATTAGCAAAGACATCGAAGAAGGAAACTTTAGTATTGAGTTTGTTCCATCGCATGATGAAAATAATTCACCTCTACCTTACAGCCATTTTGGAATGCTAAAAAGCAATTCTTTAATTGGTGATGTGAATAGAAATGGAAGAGTGTATTTCTCATCATATCCTAATATTTTTAACCTTGCATTTTTTGGTAATAACTCTGGCGGGGCAGCATTTAACCAAGCTGGGGGGACATTTCATGGAGATATTCATTTTAATGGCAATATTAATAATGTAAACCTATCCTCAGGGTATACCGCATATAATAATGGTAGCGATGGTGGAGAATTCAACTATGATAACAACCTTACATTCCCATCTAATTCATTTTCATATTTCACAAATATTTTAAGTACAACGCCTAACATTGTGGATAACACAACTACAACAGCATCTAATTCCACAATTTTATATGATTTTGAAAGTGGATGGCAAGGATGGTCACAGCATCAAATATCATATAGAAAAACATGGGGAAGGAGGTCTACTTCTGGTACTGGAGTTAATTTTGGAACAGGGAATGCCTTGGGTACTATGAATAATGGTAGTAGAAATGGTACTGAACATAGCTATCTGTTGAGTCCAGTATTCAACTCTACTGGAGGCGGGACTATAACATTTAATGCTTGGGCTAATAATGAATGGTCACATTACGATAGAGAGTATTTGGAGATATCGTATAATGGTGGCAGTAATTGGAGTGTATTAATAAATTATAATAGTTCTTTTTGGCAGAACAGTAATTCAAAAAAAAATGGATCTGTAACTGTACCAGCTAATTCTGGCACATCAAATACTCTTATAAGGTTTAGATATAATACAATTGATGGCTGCTGCGGAAATGGATTTGGATTTTTTGTTGATAATGTCCGAGTTCCTAACCAACAGACAAATACGGTAATTGTAGATTATGGAATCGTAGAAAATAAAACTATAGACTTAAATCAAAATGGTATTGTTACGACTAATGGACCATATGTCTCAAATGGTACATTAACATTTACAAATAAAATGACATTTAATAATTGCACGTTCACTGGAAATGGTAAAATTATCAATAGAGCTTCAATTGAATTTTCCAATTGTAACATTTCTGGAGGTATTGAAATCATGTCACTGGATAAAATAGTTATCAAAAATAATTCAACATTAGGAAGTAACGTAGAAAGCTTGAATACTTCGGTAACATCATATAGTAAGAATTCTTTTGAAATAGATAATAGCACGTTCAACGGCATTGTAATTTCAAAAGGTAATAAAACTCATTTAAAAAATGGAGTTAACTTCTACGGAGCAATTTATAATGAGGCTGCTAACTGTATTATTGAGGGCAACTCTACAAATATAATTGGTTCTATAGTAAGCAAATACTCGCTAAATTTTAATAGTGGCTCGATTAGAAAAGGAAATCTTCCTAAAATATTTGGAAATAACTTTGGGATATTAAGCTCAGTGATACCTGGATCATACTTGGAGTATTAATAGAATTATGACTAAAATAAATAAATTAATTAATACTTATATTTTTTTCGTTTTGATTGTTTTCTCTCAACAATCTGAAAATACGTTTCTAAACATAAATGGAGAATATGCTAGAAGACTTTATTTAGGAGAGAGTATGGAAGAATGTAGAGCTGCTTGCATTGACTCCGCGAAGAACAATCTCATTGATAATTATATTTACACTAGATTTGATGATCATATATTCTCAGATTCAGAAAGAAAGTTGTGCATTTTAGAACTAAAACCACTAATTAATAATGTAATTATTATTTCTGAAAGTGAAATCACCAGAAGATTAGAAAATAGAGGTAAATTTATAGAACTTAGTGCAGAAATAAACGACAATATATTTTATGAAAAAGTTCAACAAATCATTCAATAGAATGAGTTATGATTATTAATTTTAAGCATAAAATTATTTTCCACATGGAAAAGGAATTATAATATGATATACATTGTAAGCATTGGAACTATTTCTGTTTTTTTTGGATTGCTCCTTTTAATTGCTCCAAATACAATATTATCGATTGAAAGAAGAGCTAACAAGATCTACATGACAGATCCAACATTTATGCAGTATAGAGTACCATTCGGCATAGGTCTATTTGCAGCATCTATATTTATTATATATTCTTTAATTAATGAATCGACAGAATATTTAATAATAATTGGCGTCTTAGCTCTAATTTTTAGTCTGATGTTGCTATTAACGCCAAAGGCAATTTTTTCTCTTGAAAGACAAGCGAATAGAGTTTACATGACAGATCCAACTTTCATGAAATACCGCATGCCTTTTGGCATGTTTTTACTTCTATCAGGTGCTTTTATGATATATTCAAGCATTGGTTATTTTTAAAATAAAGGGCAAGGAAAACCTTGGAATTATTTGAATCAATCGGTCTTAAAGCTGATCCATTTACAACTTCTCCTAATCCTGATTTATTTTTCCCTGCAAAAGAACATAAGCAGTGCCTTGAAGGTCTTGAGCTCGCAATTAGAATGCGCAGAGGATTATCCGTCGTTAGAGGCGGTATCGGAACTGGAAAAACAACAATAAGTAGAAAACTAATTCAAAACTTCTCGTCAGATGAAGATGTCAAGTTTGAATTTTATCCAGTTCTAGATCCAAAATTTGAATCTGAACTAGTTCTTTTACAACATCTAGTAGATTTATTCGGAATTGAAGAAGATGCCGGCTCAGCTGTAATCGAATGCAGAAATCAAATTGAACACCATCTAATCAAAGCAGGCGTAGAAGATGGTCGAGTACTAGTCCTTGTAATCGATGAAGGACAAAATTTAAAAGGTGAATTTCTAGATGTTTTCAGGACATTATTAAATTTTGAAACAGATGATTTCAAACTGCTTCAATTAGTCATTTTTGGCCAACCTGAAATGACTTCTATCATTCATGAGTATCCAAATTTTGAAGACAGAATAACATTTAATTTTGAACTTGGTCCACTTGATTTTGAATCTGTCGAAGGGATAATAAAACATCGATTAACTGAAAAAGGTGGCGGTGACCGTGAGTATTTCACTACTGATGCTATTCGTGCTATACATAATCAAACCCAAGGCTATCCAAGAAAGATTAATAAGTTGTGTCATCAGCTACTGCTAAATATGATGAGTGAGAAAGCTGAGATGGTATCTATCGAAATTGTTGAAAATACAATTGGTGGAAAGGTGCCTGATGGACTTATAGATCAAGAAGAGCCTGAAGAAGCAGAAGCTATAAAAGAGGAAAAAGAAGAACCTGAAGAAAAGAAAGATGTTGCCGCAAATAAACTCTTTGATATTTTAAGAAAGAGCGGGAAAAAAGATAGTGGTAGCGGAAAAATTGGAGAAGCTGTATCTGAAGATGATATCATTGGCGATTTATATGGCGAAACCGATGAAGATGATGAAGATGACGAATTAGAAGAAGAAATCGTTGAAGAAGAAGAAGAAAGCAAATGGTATCAAAGACGTAAACAAAGATTAAAGAAAAATATAGGATCCTATCCAGCGAACATAACCCCCCCTCCTCTAAAGAAAGAAAAGTTGCTACTAGGAGTCGCAATGGATCAGGGACATATATACTCGGCATTAGTCCAAGATAAAGGAGGTATTAAATCCATCATTGGAGCTGATATTTTTTCTGCAACTAAAGCAAAGTTAGATCCAAAAAGAAACCCAACAGGGTTTTCTGTTGCTTTAGGAAAAGCGTATGAACAATTAACAACGAAGCTGGAAAAAAAGGGAAGTAAAGTGCCTAGAAGTATTACTAAAAAACTTCATGCTGGAGTACCAATAGCTTTTACAATTAACAATACTTCAAGCTTATTAAAAACAGTTCTTGTCCCCTTAGAAAATAAAAAAGAGCGGAAAATGATTATTGAGTATGATGCAAAAAAGAATCTTCCTTTTAATTCGGATGATATTATTTTTGACTCGGTTGAATTAGAGCAAGGGAAAAATATCATTGGTGTTGCAAATGCTGACTACATGGATGCTCCTGCGCAAACTTTATCAGAAAAAAAATGGGATGTTCGTTTTTGGCCTCCTGCGGCTCAAACCGTTTTAAATGCATTTCGTTGGAACTACCATGGGAAAAAACACGATATCATATTGATCTTTCACATTGGAGAGATTGAAAGTTTTTTACTAGGTTATAATCAAGGGTACCCTGATGCAATTGTTCCATTAGACCTTGGTATTCAAAATCTTACAGATGCTTGGAAATATCGCTCTACCGCATCCAAAGCAAAATGGGATAAAAGAGATTATTGTAGAGTGCCTCCATCAATTTTAAAATCTGAAATAAAAGACAACTCTACAAACAAGCAGAAAAAACCACAAGATGATGCAATGCGTCCTGTAATTGAAGGTTGGGATCAAGAACTTGAAAGAGCATTAAATAGTATGGCGCAATCTTTTCCTGTTGATAACATTTCTGAAATTTTCTTAAGTGGCTGCGCGGAAGAAGTGTTATTTCTTGATGAGTACCTTCACAATCAATTAGATGTAACTGTCCAATATTTAGACCCTTTTAAAAATATAGCATTTTTTCCTGATGAAGAAGAGAGAGAAAATTTTGATTTTTCAAAAACAGCTCTTACCACTGCTGTTGGAGCCGCGCTTAATCTTGATAAATCTATTAGTCTTCTACCAGATATGTTTAAAGAGTCTGAAAAATTTAGACTGGGCAATAAGTTTAGTATTCCTGCAGCTGCAGCAATTTTCTTTGGAGTTATTTCTTTATCGGGTTGGACATCAGTTAACCATGATGATATGCGCTCAAAACTCAATTCGATGAAATCTCAAGCTTCAAGTAATGCTCCAATAAAAAATAAATATGAAAAAGTTTCTGCTGAAAAAAATACGATTGTAAAACAACTCGATGTGCTCCTAAAAGAATCGAAGCTTTCCAATTTATCTATTAGTGTCATGCGGTTTTTTAGTTACAATACACCAAAAGAAATAACTTTAGATATGATTTCTTTTCAACGCGGCTGGGAACGTGGAGACTGGATCCATGTTGGAAATTCGCTTGAAAAAGTAATTACCATTGTCGATGAAAATAAAGATTTTGCAAAAGTTGCTGGAGCAATCACCGCTAATCCTGCATTAAAAGAAAGATACTTTTCAAACTTCATTACTCAAGTTGAGAATTCCGGTCTTTTTAAAAAAATTGATGTCATTAATAAAAAAACTACAAGCGGTATGGATATTGACAATATGACATTTGAATTAAAGTGTGAGCTGTAATAAAAGATGGATAAGCAAAAAAATCTTTTTATAGGAACCATTACTTTCATCATTTTATCATGCGGAGGTTGGTATTTCATGTATTTTAGTGAACTCAATAAATCACTAGAGGTAATGAACAATAATTATAAGCAGCTACAAAATGAAAAAAATAAGTATTCCCAACTAAAAAATAAGTTCCCCGCAATTGAAAAAGAATGGAAAGGCCTTAAAGAAGAACTAACTACTCTCATCAATAAAATTCCAACAGATTCACAATTCGATGACGTTTCTAAAATGCTATTTAGCCTTTTAGAAAAAAATAAACTCGCGATTGATAATTTTAACCCTTCTCTTGCACCGCTTGACGAAAAACAAATTATAAGTCCTGAGACTCAAGAAATGATTTTAGTCGAAAAGTATCCAATTGATGTTGAATTGCGAGGAAGTTTTATCAACTTTGGCAACTTTTTAGATCAACTTGCTTTTTCAAATTATTATCTAACAATAAGTAATATCCAAATATCACAAAACCAGTATTCGGAAGGCGAACAAAAAATATCTTTCATATCTTATATTTATACAAAAAACAGTAGTAATGACATAAGTCTAAACCAAAATAACCAAAGCTACGCAAGTACTTCTAGCAAGGTTCAGAATAACTCTGGTTTAACAGATCAATCTGAAGAAGACCTTATTACAGAGGCAATACAAACTACTGGAGCTACCAGTTTGGTTGATATTGTTAAGATAATAAAACATATTAAAGATAATTCAGGAAAAGACATTGATGAGAATCTTGTTCTATCTTTGCTTCAAAAAAGGCTTAAAAACTTATAGGTAATTACTATTTTTTCAATTTTCAGCTTTTGTAAGATTTTCCGTTAGTTAAACCTCTATTTAGTTTAAATTAATAGTCGACATGACCCCTAGACTTAGAAACCTGTTAATTGGATTGGGGATTTCAGTGGCGATCATGATTTTTGATCAATTTAATCAGTCATCTGGATCCAGCAGTTCTAACGCTTCGAAACAAGCAAAAACTAGAAAGCCTAAAAAGGTAGTTGTGCAAAAATCTGTACAAACTAATAGTGCGCCCAATTCTAAAAATATTGCTTCTATCACCAATACCCGCAAAAGGTCTAATCGGTCTTCTCAGCTTGTTGGCTGGCAAAGAAACCCTTTCAATACTGTTGCTATAAATAGCGAAGCGGACATTGATGGTTCTTCAATTAACTCAGAACAAGAAAAAGATATAGAAAAATCAATTCTATTGAAAAATCTCGAACGTTATAATGTCGAAATCGTTGCTGAATTTAATAATGAAAAAATTGTATTGATTGATAGTCGAAGGTTCAGGCAAGGCGAGTACCTAAATGATGAAATACTAATTGATAGAATTGAAAATGATCAAATTACTTTTCGAAATGGTAGTACAACCGTTACTAGAAATGTTGGGAATTAGATGAATCGAACTAATTATTTGCTTATTTTAATCTTTATGCAAGCTTTAGCGATGTCTCAGTGGGACGACCCTGCTTATTCACGAATTACTCAAAGCGACCAGGAGAATGAACGATATAAATTGATGGATAAAATGTCTATTAATTTAAAAGAGTCAGACATTAGAAATGTTTTAACTATGATTGGTGAACTTACGGGATTAAATATTGTTATCAGCCCCAATATTCAAGATACCATCACTGCAAACTTGGAAAATGTTACTGTAAAAGCCGCCTTAGATGCTATTTTAAAGCCAAATAACTACAGCTATTTTGTTCAAGATAATATCATAATTGTTAAAGACTTAGACACTCAGTTAATTGGTGAACTAGAGTCTGTAGTCATTAGACTTAAATATATTAATTCAAATGATCTTCAAGCGCCACTTTCAACAATTTTAACTTCGCGAGGAACAGTACAGTCTTTTCTTCCCGTTGCGTCAATGGCTGGCCAGACAGGGCCTCCCAATATGGCAATTGTCTCCGATGTTCAAGAAAATATCCCAAGAGTTTTGAGCATGGTTAAACAGTTAGATAAGCCTATAAAGAATATAAACATTGCTGTCAAATTTATTGAAACACAGATGGATACGTCCAAAGCTTACGGCGTTGATTGGACGAATAGCCCTATACAATTAGGCGGTAGCCCTGATGATACAGTCAATTTCCCAATAAACCTTAGCAATGTTACCATCGCAACGCTTAATCCAGTCCAGTTTGCCTCCGCTCTAAAAATCATGCAAGCTAGAGGAAGAAGTAAATTATTATCAAGCCCTCAAGTAACAACACTTGATAATCATCAAGCCACAACTGAAGTTTCTACAACTGTCTACATCGAAGGGCTAAACTCTGGAGGAAACAGTGGTGGAGGCAACAATCAAGGAAATGCTGTAGGTGGTATCCAAGGTCTATCGCTCTATGGCAATACAACAACAGTGCAAGAAAAAGATATTGGTATAAAACTACAAGTAACTCCAAGAATCAATGAGAATAACATTATTACCCTTTTAGTAGATGCAACCGTAGAAGCTTTACTTTCAGCCGCAGAAATTTCTACGGATAAGCCACGTTCGACAAAGAGAACCGTAACGACACAAGTTTCAGTCTTTAACGGAGAAACTGTGATAATTGGTGGACTCATTGCCGATAATATTATTAGGAATAAAAAATATGTTCCGATTCTTAGTGCTATACCTATTGTAGGTTATTTTTTTAAAACTACTTCCGTTCAGAAAGAGCAACGCGAGTTGCTTATGTTCATCACTCCAACCATTTATGATTAGATAGATAATTATGCAAAAAGATTATCCCTATATTATTATTTCTTTTAGTGTTGCTGTTGTTTTCATTTTTTTAACTTTATTTGGGCTTGGTGAAGGGCTTGAAAACAAACTTCTGGACCTAAGGTTTTTAAATAGAGGGAAAATTGAGACTAGGAGTGATATTGCAACTTTGGACATGGATGCGAAGAGTTTACAGGTAACTGGAAGGTGGCCTTGGAGTAGAGAGAAACATATTCCTTCAATTTTAGCTGCAAAAGAGCACGGAATGGATGCCTTAGCTTTTGATATTTTTTTTATTGAAAGACAAGAAAGAAAGCTAGAATTTGAAAATATTTCAACAATAAATGATAGTGTACTAACATTAAAAGAAGTTAAAAACCTTTTCCCTGACCCTGATATTGATGTAGCAAATGCCGCTGAAGATGCTGGTAATATTTATTTTGGATACACTTTCTTTCCTCAACCTTCAAAAAAAATGCCTATTAAAAAGCGAACAAACGATAAAGAAAAACGCTTACAAATTTTAAAAGAGAAAAAATTCTATCGACAAATATCTCCCAATGAATATGAAACAGTAAATGATTTTTATGATATTGACCCTCCTGTTGATGAACTAATAAAATCGAGCAAAGGCACGTACTTTTTTCAAACTGTTGCTGAAGATGACGGAGTAAGTAGAAGATACCCCTTATTTGGTAAATATGAAGATGGACTGTTTCCTAATGCTGGATTAGCCTTAGCGCTCGATCATTATAATGTCAGTTTTAATGATGTTGAAATTATTCCAGGAAAACACTTAACCATCCCTCTACCCTATCAAGACGAACACGGCCGAGATGCTATAGAAATCCCTATTGATAAAAGAGGCCTAATGCAAGTTAACTGGGCTGGTCAATGGGAAGATGAAAATGGAAATTTCGATTTTACGCATTACCCTTATTGGGTTTTGAAAAAATTCAGAGAAACTGAGTATGATAATTATGTAATGGCTAGTGTGAAGAAGATAGCCTTCTCTGATTCAACTCTTCAAGGGGCAAAAAATTTAAAAGCTCTAATGCGTGCAGCTTTTAAAGCAAAGTTCGCAAGCAAGAAAGATGTGATTAAAACAGTGAAACAGTTAGCGATGGCTGGTCAAATGGAATCATACATACAAAAGACAAATAATTTAAATACGGGTGAACAGTTTTTTGAAAGTATGGGCCGAAAAGCGAAGCCGCAAATGATAAAAATGTATAATGAAATAAAGAATGCAAATATCATTTCCAAAGAACTATTTTCAGATTCAAATATCAGTCTCAATGATCTTTTAACATCAAAAAAAATCGTTTTTGAAGCACCGATAAAAGGATACAGCATAAGTAGCTTTGAAAAACTTAAAAGAGATGTCAGCTCCCTATCGAAGACGACTAAAGATAAAAATTATAAAAAGATCTTAAAAAAATCTCTTGTGGAAATATCCCAGCTTGAAAGAACTTTTTTAATCGTTCAAAATCTGAATAAGCATAGTATTACTGATCAACAAAGACCTCTATATTTTTTCCAAAACAAGGATAGAATCACAGTTGGAAATATTAAAAAAAATACAGCTCGTAGAATTGTACCTTTTGAATTTCATAAGAAAAAATTATTGTATGGTTTAACAGCTGCCGGGACATCAGATCTTGGATCTCAGCCATTTAATGGTAGTTACCCTATGGTAGGACTTCACGCAAATGCTTTGAATACAATATTATCTGATATTTTTATCACTAGGACTTCAAAACTTATTGTCTCAATTATCCTATTATTTTTAGCTGCGTTGCTAGCTTTTGGAATTCAAAGACTGAGTCCTGCAATTGGTGGAATCGCTGTTTTAGGACTTATAATAACATATACCACATCAGCTTTTTGGGTATTTTCAAATTATTACTTATGGTTAGATTTATTTGCTCCAATTGCGACCGTAGGCCTAGGCTATCTAGGCATAACTGTCTATAACTATATCCAAGAAGAGAAGAATAAACAATTCTTGAAATCCTCATTTGGAACATATATATCCCCTGAACTAATTGATGAAATGTATGAAAGTGGGAAAGAGCCTGAACTCGGAGGTGAAGAAGGTTATCATACCGCATTCTTTACTGATATTCAAAGCTTCTCGGCCTTTTCTGAAAAACTTTCTGCAAGTGACCTAGTCAGTCTACTAAATGATTACCTAACAGAAATGACTGATATACTAATGGAGAATAACGGAACATTAGATAAATATATTGGGGATGCTATCGTAGCCTTTTATGGCGCTCCACTTGATTTAAAAAACCATGAACTGATGGCTTGCCGAACCGCAATAAAAATGCAAGAACGCCTAGCTGTACTAAGACAGCAATGGCAAGAAGAAGGTGACCGTTGGCCGGAAATAGTTCATCATATGCAAAATCGAATAGGTATAAATACAGGCAAAATGGTGACTGGGAATATGGGTTCTGAATCAAGAATGAATTATACAATGATGGGGGATACTGTAAATCTTGCTGCAAGACTTGAAAGCTCAGCAAAGCAATATGGAGTTTATATACAGCTATCTGACAGCACCTATGAAGCAGTAAAAGATCAAGTAGTTGTTCGAGCCCTTGATTTCGTAAGAGTTATGGGTAAAACAGAACCCGTAAAAGTTTTTGAATTAATCTCTGAAAAAGGACAGGAACCAGAACCATATAAAAAAATTCTTCCAATATTTCATGAAGGCTTAGAAAATTATTTCAAACAAGATTGGGATAAAGCAATTGAAGCGTTTAAAACAGCTGATGAATTAGAAGAAATGTTTCCAGGAAGAAAAACAAATCCTAGCAGGATATATATTCCTCGCTGTCAGAATTTTAAAGCGAATCCTCCTGGAGATGATTGGGACGGTGTCTGGACTCAAACCTCTAAATAGGTCTATGTTCCTAAATAGAAATTTTTTCTTTAAAATATCTTTATCGATCCTTCTCGTTCAAAGAGCAGTTTTTAGCCAAGAAGTATTCGAGATAGATACCGACCGTAGCTCCATATTACAAAATATAATATCCGCAGATATTGGTATTGCAGATTTAAATAATGATGGTGTTAATGACATTATCCTTTCTGGTTATAATAAGATAGGAAATCAAGAAGGGTTATTTTTAAATACCTACAGTATTTCATCTGCAGGTGTAATGGACACACTCCAGATGAACCTACTAAGTAATTATTTTACTTACATCCCTGAAAACCATTCATCAAAACATATTGGAGGAGATGGTGGCTTAGCCCTTGGTGATTATGATAAAGATGGATTAATTGATGTATTAATTCATGGGGCTGAATTTATGCTTTTGACAAGAAACTTAGGCGGTAACCTATCTACAAATAATTATATGCCTGATGACTTTAGTGAGAGTTTAGGCGAGAGCTCTTTGCAATGGGCCGATGTCGATAATGATGGAGATCTTGATCTTTTTTGGATGGGATTAAAAAATGGCAGAACAACAATAACAAATAAGCTTCTTCTTAATCAAATAGATTTTGATGGGAATACAAATTGGGCGTTTGATAATTCGATTGTAATGCCTGACTTACGTAATGGAGCACTTGCATGGGAAGATATTGATTTAGATGGAGATCTTGATCTGCTTACAAGTGGGCAGCAGCTTACTGTTGAATCTGGTGTAACTAAATTATACCTCAATGACCCTTTAGGAAGATTGGGTGAAGACACAAATCAAGAAATTGCAGCATTAAAGGGAACAGCCATTTGTTTTTCAGATTTAGATAATGACACAGATTCAGATTTAATTATTTCTGGTTATAGTCCTATAGATTCTTCATTAAAGACATTGATATATGTTAATGAACCTACGGGGAACTTTAGGCTAGCCGATGAACAAATTAATTTTGGAACCATATTTGGTTCTATTGAAGCAATCGATATTAACATGGATGGATTTAAAGATATTGCGATAAGTGGGGCTGTTCAACATAGTATTAATTATGATAGTGTATTTCTAATTGACACACTTCAAATGAGTGAGCAGGGAGATGTTTTAGAAGCAGATACCACGGTGCTTTTGCTTAACCCTAGAGATAGTGTTTGGGCACTAGAAGGAAAAATATTTTTAAATAGTGGTAATGGTGAAATTGAGTTCAATGATATTCAAACAATTGAAGGTGCTCGAACTATTGCCTTTGTCGATGTTAACCAAGATAAGAAGCCAGATATTATTGCTTCTGGAACTACAGAAGTTGGAGATAGTGATAGCTCTTTTGTATCGGTTCTGTTAAATGTTTCAAGTGATTCAAATAATAAGCCAACACCTCCATCCATTTTAGAGTCATTTGCAATCAGTAATAGAGCTATTTTTAATTGGGGTGCTGGAAGTGATGACATCGCACCTGCCCAAACTCTCCAATATAACCTTTCGATTTCAAGAGTATTAGATGGAAATGAAACTAAAGCACTAATCCCAGAGGTTGTTGCTTATAATAATTCTAATGTCAAAACTAGACTCATAAGAGAATTTACTAATATTCCCTGGGGGAATTACCATTGGAAGGTTCAAACTATTGACCCATCAGGTGTTATTTCTGAGTGGTCTGAAGAAAAAGAACTATTTATACCTCGATTAGTAAAATCCTTTCAATCTATTCCTGGTTATTCTTATGGTATTTCCAGATGGAGCGATATTAATGATGATGAACTTTTAGATTTAGCCATAACAGGAAACCTTTATACAGGGTCGAGTAAAACACAAATATATTTAAATGATGATGGAATTTTAAATATTGACAACCTACAACCTCGCATGGCAAATGTCTATGGCGGTCATCTAAGCTTTGTTGATTATAACAATGATGGGTTTTTGGATATCTCCATGACAGGGATTGCCACAATAAACTTTTCAACATTTACAGCTCTTCTTCTATATAAATATGAGAACGGAAACTTCGTGTTAGATGAGCAAGAGAATCAGCTATCTGCTTCCAGCGGGTATTGGGGCGGTCAATACAACCACGATTGGGGTGACTACGATAACGATGGAGACCTCGATTTAGTTAGTGGAGGTATAAGTATTTTTGACAATACTAATTATCTAAACATATTTAACAATTCAAATGGATTATTGTCAATTGATACGACACAAACTGATTTGGTGCCCTTATTCCCTTCCGCAGTTGTCTGGATTGATATAAATCGTGACAATCATTTAGATTTGCTGGCTCTAGGCCGGCTAGGCTCTGACGGTATTTCGCACATGTATATTAATGATAGCACAGGAAATTTAACACTATCATCAGAACAACCATTTTCAATTCCCTCTACATTACACGCTATTTCTGTAGGAGATTATAATAATGATAGCTTCGATGATATCGCTGTTGCTCATCTTGATGGTTCAAATATGCACACAAATATTTATGCCAACGAAAATGGAACAAGATTCACTCTTCAACAGGAGCTAGAAGGAACAACATACTCAAGCTTAGACTGGGGTGACTATGATAATGACGGAGATCTCGACTTAGTAAGCAGTGGATATACAGGGACATTAATTACGGACCTAGAACAAACAGAGTATATCAATCCTATAACAAATATTTATCAGCAAAATGAAAATGGGCAATTCATATTAGACTCTTCATTATATATGTTAGACAGCGTCGGCCTTTCTTCTACCCAATGGGGTGACTATGATAATGACGGAGATCTCGATTTATTAGTTACTGGGGAGACAGAAGAAAAAGAGCTTATTACTAGAGTCTATGAAAATTTAGAAGGCTTTACAAACCCTAACAATAAACCCACCAAACCAATAATGCTTTTAAGTGATGTAAATATAGATTCTGTTTACATCAGTTGGCAGGGCGGTATAGATACTGATAATCAAAATGAATCAGGAAGAACTTCAGATATCGCTTTGAAATATCAATTGCAAATGGGCGAAGATCAAAATTATAGTCTTGCAGGAAATACTCATTCAATAATCTCAGGAAAATATGGAACAGGGAGAATGGGTTCTAGATCAGGAACAAACCATGTAATAAACAGCTTACCAGAAGGCAGGTATCAATGGAGAGTAAGGTCTATTGACCACAGTTTAGGTTCCTCAGAGTGGTCTGATTGGGACTATTACTATATTGACCAAACCCCTCCAGAAGTTGATACAATTCAAGTTAATTATGGTGTTGGTGGTCAAATAATTATTATCGTCAATTTTAAAGAAGAATTTGAAATGAATAATTCTTCAGAAGCTGAACCATTTATCTATGCTGTACATCCAGATATGAATGATATTGATGGTGACCAGATAAGCGATACTTTAGTTGTGGTTAAACAAAGTTATAGCGCCACTGTATGGACCGGGCTCCTTAGCCTGCCAGATCATTATATTGGGAAATCAATAAAATTACATATCTCAAATGCGAAAGATATGCGCGGAAATATTATGAAGCATTCTGTATACTTTAAAACTCCTCAAAAAATTATATCACAGGCAGGAGGAAGTGTTATTAGCTCAGATGGAAATGTTTCAATCCTATTTCCTCAAAATGCTGTGAATGAAGATGTTGCTATTTCAATAAATCCATTAATTGAAATAGCAGCCCTCGACACGAATCTTATATCAAATTTTTATACAATATCACCTTCTGATTTAGAATTAAAAAAACCAACTATAATAAGAATAGCCGTTCCCGCTAATGAAATGGATGGAAGTCAGGAAAATCAAAACTTACATATTGGAAGGTTAAATACAATAAGTGGAGAAAAAACAATTATAGGCGGGTCAATCATAAGTGTAAATGGAACTCCATACTTACAATCGCAATTATCACAGTTAGGCGTTTTTGCAGCGTTCAAATCAGATAGTACAATCAGCGTTGACTCACTAAAAACGAATGAGATAATATGCCAACCAAGGATATTCTCTCCTGCGGGCTCTGTATTTGAGTTTCCGCATACAAATATTTTATTTGATCTACCTAGTTCAGATAATGTAACTGCAAGAATATTCAATGTTTCAGGAAAGATAAAAAGGACATTAAAGCCTGAACAGAAATTAGGGCCTGGAAGCAATGTGATCGTCTGGGATGGTAAAGACTTTGATGGTAGCGTAGTGCCTAGCGGTTTATATATTGTGACTCTTGAATCTTCTGAATCAATATTCAGAACTACTGTCGGGGTTCTGAATCGATGAAAAAATTAATTTTTACTTTTCTTATTATTTCTTCAGCGCTCTTATCCCAAGAACAGATATTTGTTGGAACGCGGCCACTAGGAATGGGTGGTGCTTTCATCGCTGTCGCTGATGATGGGAATACAATTACCTGGAACCCAGCGGGGCTTCCTCGCTTGCGAAGAAAAGAATTTACATCAAGCTATGCTGACCTTTATGCTATGGATATTTCACATTCGTACACTGGTATCGTTTGGCCGTTTGGTGACCGTGTTGCCGTAGGCTTTGATTGGTCTAATATTGGTTATGATGATCAAGAGCTTAACTATAGTGAAAATAAATTAAACTTCTCCTTAGGATATCAACCATTTAAGCTTGTTTCAATTGGTGGAACATTTAAATATATATCCAGAGATATGGGCCTTGACGGAACATCCTACGGAAAGTCAACTGGAATTGGATATGACTTAGGGCTTCTAGTTTCTCCACACAAAAAATTGCGATTTGGCCTTGGTCTTTATGATTTAGGTGGAACAGATGTTACCTACAAACAAAATAAAGTAGATGAAGAACTATTAGGTCAAGCATTCAAACTTGGTATTGCTTATTTCCCAATAGATGGTTTAACGCTTGCGATGGATATAGATAATGACAGGGCTCATGTTGGTGCGGAGTATTTTGTAAAAAACCGAATTGGATTCAGAGCGGGTTTTCAGCAAGATCTTAATGGAGAAGAAAAACTACTAATCCCTTCTGCCGGTATTACCTTGAAATTTAAAAGCATTGTTTTTGAATACGGATACGAATCACATCCTTATTTAGAACCAACATATAGATATTCATTATCATTACAGTTGAGTCCTGCTGTTGTAAGTATTAACTCAGCAGCCATAAATCATAATCCTATTTTTAGATCTTTACACAGATACTATGAAGGCACTACTTTTGTAAAAACAAACATCAAAAACATTTCAGATGCTGAACTCCCTGTTGATGTTTCGTTTTTCATCCCTACGATGATGGAGAACCCACATACTGAATCAATCACTCTTCCACCTAAATCTGATGAAACGTATAACCTGGGTGTTTCTTTTTCTTCAGACGTTTTAACATCTGCAAAAGCCTCGTTTGATAATCTTGTTCAGCCTGACATAAAAGTCACTTACAAACAAGACGGCGAAGAGAAACTTGCTCAAAAAAAATTAGAATCATCCTATGTTCTTGGAAAAGGAAAATTGACTTGGAGTGATCCTGAAATGATTGCTTCCTATTTTACGACCCAAGATGTTGTTGTAGATAAATTTGCTAGAACAAATATTCAAGCATATTCTGAAGTCTTAAAAAAATATTTTGGGAAAACAAATTTAGGTAGAGCTATTATTTTGTATGATGCTTTGGGAACGTTTGGCTTAGTCTATAATGTCGACCCTTCTACCCCCTTCCTTCAAATATCAGATGATAAATCAGCTTTTGACACTGTAAAGTATCCCTGGGAACTTTTAGATGATAAAATTGGTGATTGTGACGACCTTGCTACTCTATATAGTACTTTATTAAATAATATTGGTATTGAAACTATGTGGCTTGATGTCTTTAAACCTGGTGAAGGTCACGTTTTTTTAATGTTTGATAGTGGTGTTGATCCAGATGATGTGGACCGATTATTTTTAGATAGAAATGAGGTTGCGGTATTTGATGATAAGGTATGGATTCCTGTTGAAGCTACCTTAGTCGGCAAACCATTTTTCAGTGCATGGAAACAAGGAGCACTAAAATATTCTCAAATGAAAGCAGATCAATTTGTGAATGAAATAAACATGACAAAGGCCATGGCAAAATATTTGCCTGGCTCCATTGCTCCTGAAGAAGTATATATACCTGATCCAACAGGGGTTAGTGAGCTTCTTGAAGAAGATATTAGACAATATATAAAGTGGCTTGATCAAGTAGTGGCAAAAGGGATTGAAGGGAAATTAGAAACGGCTGATGATTATTATGATGTGGCTGTTCTTTATATGGAGTTTGGAAGGTATCAGAGCGCAATTGACAATCTCAATACAGCAATGAATATCACACCAAATTTCCCTGATGCATTAAATACCTTAGGTGTTTGCTATACCAAGCAGGAAGAATATGAGAAATCTATCGAATTTTATAATAAAGCCTTAGAGCAACAATCAAACCATCCGGGCTTCATGCTAAATATTGCTATCTCACAGTTCATGCTAGGTAATAAAGGATTAGCAAAACAGACCTATGATGAGGTTGTTCAGATTGCGCCTTCCTTTTCAGGTAAGCTAGAAGATATTCTCGGCGCTGCAAAAGCATCAATGGGACCAATGGCCAGCTCTAATACAATTAGCTTATCTGCGGACCTGGAGGCGGATCTTGATGCAGAATCTTCAAAAGGATTAAATGAACTAAAAGACTCCGCTCCTAAGCTTGAACCAGAAGCCGTCCAACGTGCTTCATATAGAGCTCGCAGAGCAAAGAGTGATAATGCCGTAGGAATTACCTTTGCGCAAATTGGAAATAATGCAATGGCAGTAGATTATTTTAGAAAAGCGATGGACAAAGATCCGGAAAATGATGAATACAAAATCAATCTAGCTGTAGCCTTATACCGCATCCGAAGCTACGATAGAGCTTTCCAACTTTTTGAAGAAGTCAAACTAAAGAGTCCAGAATTAGTAGGGCAAGTGAGCTTTATTGAAAGTATGGGCGAAAAACCATCTAAATACAAAAAATTTGATTCATAATGCACAATGTTGTAATATTTAAATAATGAAAAAGTTCTATTATATATTACCTATATTATTCTTTTCTTTAGTAACTGCTCAAGATGACGAAGAAGACATCAACATGGATGATCTTTGGGACACTACCGTCTGGGAAGAAATCGAAGAAATAAATGAAGTTGAAGGGGAAGTTGAACAAGTAATAACTGTGGCTGGTGTTCGCGGAGCTGAAGCTGAAGATGAAGCTCTACATCACCTTTATTACAGAAAGTCTATGAAAGGCCCTAATAAAATGGAACTTCAGTCGGCTTTAGGAAAGCTTATGAAAACACTTAGCAGGTTAGAGAAAAAAAATAAGGACCATGCTAAAATTCCTGAAGTTAGGCATTACATGATTCAAATATATCGGAAGCTTGGCGATGAGAAAACCGCTAGAGCTAAAGAACAAGAACTGATTACTCTTGCTCCAGAGTCAAAATGGGCAAAAGCTTACGCGGCAAAATAAATAATTATTTCTGTATCCTTAATCCAAATCCAAGTTGCATACCGGTCGCGTTATTAAATATTCCACCTAACTGACCTCCACTTATATCAAAAATTACTGAGCCCATCTTAAGGCTCATTCCAGTTCCCCATCCAAAACTATTTTCACCTCCAAATGATAGTCCGAAATAGATTGGAGATTTAGAGTTAGGATAAAATTCTGATCCTAAAGATATGAGTGGCGTACTACTAGCCCAATAACTTTTCCCAAAATCAATTCGAATGTTTGCATCTAAGGTCACCCATTCTACCGCTTTATAGGTACCGCTAATATTTATAGAAGTTGGTAAACTTGTTTTATAGCTAGAACTCTCTTTTACTTCAGATTGATTTAAAAGATTTGTTATAGAATCTGCTTCCGCTATCTCTTCCGGTGTAAGCTCTCCTAATACACTAGCTGTATATACGGTTGCACCGCTCCACTTAAATGAGGCAAATATATTATCGATGCTAGTACCAACAGTTAGTTTGTCATCAATTTCTGTTATAATACCTAGATCAAAACTAAGCCCAACTGGAAAAGAACCTTTTGGAATAGAATCATCTATTGAAACTGGAAGCGATGCACCTAATTCTATATCAGCATCAATCAGAGTATTGGCGTCAGTACCTTGTAATTTACCTCTGACACTTTCAGTATGTACTTCTGCAAGACCGATAAGCAGATTGGCTCTTAAGCCAGCAAAACTTTTCTGCCCAAATGGAATAATACCTGGTTTAAGTATAAACCCTTTTGAATAAGATATTGGTAAGTAAGTAATGTGCTCAACTTCTAAAGAGCTAATATTTAATTCTTTGCCTTTTTCTAATCCTATAAATGGAACTTGAGCGAGTCCGCTTGGAATATTTACAGAAGTATAACTAACTACTTGTCCAAGACTTACCACATTTGATCCAAAGCTAAAATTTATTAATGGGAGGCTGGAGAAAACAGGAACTTGAATATTAATATCATTAGATAGACCTTTTAAAAAGTCTTTTCTTTGTTGTGCGTTCCTTAAATCTTTTCCGCCAAATAATTGATTACTAATCCAATTCGGTGTAATGGAACCACTTCCTAATCCAAAAGACACATTAAAAAGACTCATACTAAAATTAGATTCAGAGACTAATGAATCCGCTAACAATGAGTCAGAGGACGCAATGATATCTTCTACTTTTATGGAAAAAGAATCCGTATCATCCACACTTTCAAATTCTGAAAACTCACTATCTAGGCTATCACTATCCGGAATGTTTATGTCTTGAAACTCATTAACGAACTCACCTGATTCTTCTAATGGTAAATTATTAACTGTAGCTTCACTTTCTAATTGAGCTGCTTTATACCCTAAAGTAGCAGGGTTATGAAAAACATTCAATTGCCCATGCATTCTTAATTTATTTGCACCTGACGTCGCTATATCTACTGGATTAGTTTGACAAAAGACGAAAGACAATACTAAAGAAAATTTAATTAAATTTTTCATTCTATTCTTCGTCCACCAATGCAGATAAATCAATTGAAGATGATACACCATCAATTGTTATTTTAAGCGTATCTGTACTCAAAAATTTTACAGGTGTACCTTCATTTGAAATGACACTGATTTGTGGTTGTATCCAACTAGGAGATCGTTTCAATAACTGAAATGCGTCTTCATCTAAATATATAGTATCAACAATACTAGCATCCGGAGAAAAGGTAAACCCTGATAATAACGTATCAACTTCTCCATTTTCAATAGCTAGTGAATCAGGCCCTAAAAGGACTGATACGCTTGCACCAAATTCCCATTGATTATTGATTGTCATAACAAGAGCTGCATCAATAATTTCATCAGGAATACCTAGGCTATCTCCTTGCTCAACAAATTCAACCGGGTCTGGACTTATCAATGCGCCAGCATCAACCAAGAACATTAATGGAGCCCTAACAGACATAACGCCAGAAAGAGAATCATCGCTTGCGACTGTACCAACAGAATCTAGATTCCCAACCTTCGCTGATCCTCTTGCTACGATGCGGTCAGGTCTAATATTAATAAGTTCAGATGCATTTAAGATTTGAATGTTAGGATTTGCATGGATATTTTGGTTAACCATTCTAGTTATTGAATCACCGTTTGTATCATTATACGCAGTGATACTTAGATTTAAGTAAACAGGAAGATCAATACTAGAATTGAAATCAAGAGACATCTCAACATCATTAAAATCAAATCCGTCAAGTTCTTCTGGAAGAGCATCAATGGTTTGTTCAACAGGATCAATATCAATGAAAACTGGGTTAATTTGTCCAGTAACAGATTGAAAAGCCATATCGGTCATATTTACAGATATAGAAATAGAGTCACTCAAAGACAGAGTCATTTCTTGATCTGAAGGCAACGAAATATTTGAGACATAGTTTACTTTTTGAGTATCAACGTCTGAGGGTAAAACTAAATTATAACCACTTAAATCTATCTGAACCTCAGATATTCCAGAGTTAATTGTAAAAGTAGTGTCTAGCGAAATAGAGTTTTTATAAAATTCAGTAATTTGAAAAAACACATCAGCAACAACCCCAATACTATTATTAATTGACAGCGAGAGCACGCCTGACTTTAAAAGTGCATTGTGAACGATCGTTGAATCATCTAACGATATCGAGTTTGAATCTGACATTGCATCTTGCGCAAAAAACCCTCGAACCGTTGAGAACCCTAAACCTGTAACCGTAATATCAATATCCATAGAATCTAATAAGCTGTAAGTCCCTACCTCATACACCGTCTGGACATCAGCGGTATAGTTAAGAGATTGGCTATCTCGAGGCATAACAATTTTATATCCATTTAAATCAACTTCTATCGGGTCTAAAACTCCAAACATTGCACCTGTGTTTATAACTAAAGGTTCATTGCTTGAGACATTTATAATTTCATTTATAGTAATCACTGCTGTTGGCGCACCTTCAGAACTAGTGTTAATACTATTAGAGACATCCAGAATGAGGCTTCCACTATTTAAGTTTGCCTCAAGAATATCAGAATCACTTTCAATATTTATTTCTCCCTCAAAACCAAGATCTTGAGGCGTTACCATTCCTTCAAAGTTTGAAAATAATAACTGCTGGCCTTCAACTGAACCTTCTAAAACAATATTAACTATTATACTATCTATGGATTTAATCTCAACAAAATCATCGCCCGAATCATTTGTTGTAACGTCATATGAATAAATAACGGACTGATTATCAATCGCCATTGAAAGCGTGTAGCCAGAAATATCAGTTTCATTTAAAATATTTTCTGAGTTTGCAGATATATTGATATTCGTCTGAAAATTATTACCATTTGCAGCTTTTAAAGACGGTATAGATAAAACCATATTACTAGCAACGCTCATATAATTATCAATATCTATTGATAATTTTCCACCACTAATTGTTGCCAGGACAACTTTGTTTGAATCTGCTGCTAAACTTATTGAACTAGATTCTGAAATGGTTTGAGCAGGTATTTTTGCATTGGCTGAAGTAACCTCTAGTCCGCTTCCAGATATCTCTACAGAAAATGAAGAAATTTTTGCGGCCTCATTAATCAATACATTGGCTTCACCTGGACTACTTCCTGTAACCTCAACAATGATATTACCCGGGAGTGTAAGTCCAGATAAGTCTAAAAGAGCTGATTGCTGCGAACTACTATTAATTGGTCCTTGAATAGTTGTTGTTCCGCCTGTTATGTCTGACCCGTCTGACTTTTTTAATTTAATGTCCACATCACCAAGAGGGATAACAAGATTATTTATAATTGTAATAGAAAGCGATCCTGAGTTAAATGCGGCTTCAGAGAAATCATTGAAACTAAAACTATTTGTAACAGGCTCTAAGTCAAAAGAGGGAATAGTAACCGTGTTTCCATTTGGGATGTCTGAAACGCTTGGATAGATAGATGAAAATAAATAGGGTTCTGTTGATTGAGGTTCGATGTTATCTAGCGTAATTAACCCTACCTCCGAAACTACTTTATTTTCAACAGCATCAATACCAACGGGATCAAATCCGATTTTTTCTTCCACTTCAGAATCTTCAATTGTCACATTGTCAACATTCTGAGAAAACTGTTTATTGATATCTTCAATAGAAAGCTTGTCCCCAACTTCTTGTTTTTCAATATTTACTGTTTTATTAAACACAAATATTGAATCGCTTAAACCATATAACTCTTTTGTGATGCTTGAATCTCCTGTTAAGATATCAACATCATTTAGCGTAATCGATTCTTGATAAACGGAAAATCCTAATTCAGGTTGAATGATAGGTAATTTGTTCAGATCAGGCTCAATTGAGCATGAAGATAAAAGCGTAGCTGCTAATAAAAATAAATTATATTTTTTATAATCAATCATAAGAAAATCTTATTCAAAAAGGGAAATGAAAATAAGAAGATATTATGATTTAATAAATGATGATTTGATTCTATTTTAATAAAATCATTTTCTTTGAAGCAAAAAAGCCGTTTGCTTCAATTGTATAGATATACATACCAGCTGAAACAGGATCACCTTTTTCATTAGTAGCATTCCATAATACGTTTTTATATCCGGCATCTTGTGAACCACTAAATAACGTACGAACCTTAGAACCTAGCATGTCATAGATCACAATTTCTACAGCACTAGTATTAGGAAGTGTGTACATGATCTGAGTGCTTGGGTTAAAAGGGTTTGGATAATTTTGAAGTAGTGCAAATTCCATCGGTATCATTTCTTCTTCAACTCCAAGCGTCACCATAGCAGCATTAGATGGATCGCTTTCATTTCCACTTACATCAACAGCTGTCACCCAATATTCAAATTCACCAGATTGATTAACATTGTCCGAGTAGAAATTGGTTTCCGTTGAAATAATAGTAGCAGATCCACCTGCGATAACGTTTTGTCTATATAAGTTGTAGTGACTTAAATCTTCTGCTTCAGAATGAACCCAATCGAGATCAACAACTTCTCCAGAGAAACTTGCAACAAGCTGCTGAGGTATTCCTGGAAAAATATTATCAATAGAGTAACTTGTGACTGGGTCTGAATCAAAAAAGATATTTTGATTAATCGTGTGCGCTGTCACCATAAATGTACTTTCAAAAATACCTTCTTGAGTTGAATCACCTAAGGTTGGAACAACCATACTATACACATCAGAACCTCTATATGGAACCGTTGAAATCAAGTTCCATTCTTCGTCCATTCTCCAAATACTATATTGAGGAAAGATTTCATACTCGCGAGGATCACCAGGCGTCCAAGCTAATTCTAATTGCCCACCTTGATCATTTGGAACGTCTTCTAAAAATACAACCGTAGGCGGTTCCGGAGCGTCTGGCGCTACAAAATAAATATCATAATTAATGACATTATCTTCAATTGTAAATGCATTCGGCACATAGACAGATTGATAATTTGAACCAGGTACCCAAGCATATAAACTATATGTCCCATTTATTAATGGAAGCGTATACGCTCCATTTTCATCAGAAGATATATACGCTTGATAAGTTAAATCTGAATTCCAAATATTTAACCAAACCGTTGAGTTATCTCCTTCATTTAGATGGACTAGGCCAGCAAATCCCCCATCAAATTGAGCAACTGGATTAAGGGTAAAATCAATATTTTGATCGCTACCAGAAAGCTCAACACTATATTCAAAAGTCATATAATAGTTTGTATTACCAGCTCCAAAATCATAACGACCATTTGGAACTTGTAACGTATATTCACCAGCTTCATTTGTGAAGGTGCTTACAATAGTATATCTCTCTCCTTCTGGAGCGACAAATACTTCCATATCAAACAGACCATTGCCGTTCGGGTCAGCAACAATTCCAGAAACTGTATTGAGATAGACTTCGTCTAAATAAAAATCGCGAGTAAATGATTGCCCAGAAACAACTGATAATGTGTCAAAATGTTCTTCATGATTATTAGCAGTAATAGATATATAGTATTCTGATTCAGGTAAAAATAATTGATAAGAACCCTCTTCTGATGTTTCAATTGAAAACAACTGTGTAGTGTTAACATTGTAAGCGTTAATAGTAGCAGCCGCTATTGCACTTT
>Ga0257127_1000195_pt1 | contig 59167 bp, 55 predicted proteins | sample SI060_135mmetaG_FD_190152 | JGI IMG/M metagenome (GOLD analysis project Ga0257127, IMG submission 190152) | Marine microbial communities from Saanich Inlet, British Columbia, Canada - SI060_135m | ecosystem: Environmental > Aquatic > Marine > Inlet | place: Canada: British Columbia | collected... | reverse complement strand
CCGATGAAATGATCGCCCCCTTTAACCTCAGCCGATTTACCGAAGGCGACCTGGTCGGCGAAAAAGGCGCCGCGGCGGTGGGTCACTAATGATCATTGTTCCTTGCCCCCACTGCGGCCCCCGCAATTCGGCCGATCTCCGTAACTGCGGCGAAGTTGTCCATCGCCCCAACCCCGACACCGCCACGCTCACCGAGTGGCGCACCTACCTTTACCTACGCGAAAACGCTGCCGGTTGGGTAACCGAAACCTGGTACTGCCGTGCTGGCTGCCGCCGCTATTTCACCATTGAGCGCAACACCGTGACCAATGAGATTCGAGATCACTCATGAGCAGCCATCGCCTACCCCCACAACCCGGTGAGGCCATCGACCGCTCAACGGCCATCAACTTCACTTGGAACGGGCAACCAGTCACCGGTTTTGCCGGCGACACCATTGCCTCTGCCTTAGCAGCCCAAGGCGTTGACGTGTTTTCTCGATCCATGAAATACCACCGGCACCGGGGCATCATGACCGCCGACCATTGGGACCCAAACCTGTCGCTCCAAGTAGGCGACGAACCCAACGTGCGCGCCGGCACCCGTCTTTTAGAAGAAGGCATGCAGGTAAGCACCCAAAACGTGTGGCCCAGCCTAAAACACGATGTGGGCGTTTTAAACAAGGTGGTTGGACGCTTTCTTTCGGCCGGGTTTTATTACAAAACGTTCATGAAGCCTAAATTCTTGTGGGACAACGTTTATCAGTCTGTCTTGCGCAAGTTCGCCCCTGGCGGCCGAGTGCATTGGAAAACCAGCACCCACGGGGCCTACGACAAGCGATACGCCCACCCCGACGTGCTGGTAGCCGGTGGCGGCCCTGCCGGAATGGCTGCCGCTTTAGGAGCGGCACAGTCCGGAGCCGCCGTCTTGCTGGTAGAGATGGGTCCCGACTTAGGCGGTCACCTGCGCTGGGGTAATGAGAACAACCGGGCCGACCTGGCCAAACTGGTAGCCGCCGTCACTGCCGAAGAAAACATTGAGGTGATGACCCGGTCTACGGTGACCGGCCGTTACGACCACAATTGGGTGGCCATAATGCAAGGCGACCACCACCTCGCCCCCGAACGCTTAGTCAAGGCTCGTGTCGGCTCGTTGGTTGTGGCCCCGGGCCTTATCGAACGACCGCTTATTTTCTCTGGCAACGACACCCCTGGGGTCATGTTGTCGGGAGCGGCACGCCGCCTAATTAACCTCTGGGCAGTTAAACCCGGCCAACGAGCGGTCGTGCTGACCGCCAATGCTGAAGGAGACGCCGCAGTAAAAGATCTCCAAGCCGCCGGCGTGGAAGTCGTTGAGGTAGTAGATGTGCGCACGGGTGCCATGGTGGCCTCCGCTGTAGGCAAGAGCCGACTGCAAAAAGTTGTGCTCGAAGACGGGCGCACTATCGAGGCCGACCTTTTGGTCACCGCTACCGGCTGGACCGCCCCGACCTCGCTCCTCAACATGGCCGGCAACCGCCCAATCTACGACCCGCAGGCCGCTCGCTACTTTCCAGAAAACCTCCCCGAAGAAATATTGACAACGGGCGGCATCGCTGGCAACGGCAGCACCGACGAACTCGTGGCACACGGGAGCGCTACGGGTTTTTTGGCTGCCAACCGGTCGTTGCGTTTGCGTCATAGTCGCCGAGCGGCCACCGCTCGCTCACGCAGCCCAGAAGGACCCGCACCAGAATCTTTGACCGACGCCCGTACGCCGCTCCGGCGAGAAGCCCACCCCGAGTGCTACCGGGCCAGCACCCACGGTTTTGTGGATTACGCCGAAGACGTTTCCTCGAAGGATCTGATTCAAGCGGCTGGTGAAGGCTTTGACTCCATTGAGTTGATGAAGCGCTACACCACAGTCACCATGGGGCCCGCCCAAGGCAAGCTCGAAACCGTAAACGCCGCGGCGGTGCTTGCTGAGTCTCGCAGCATGGACTTAGCCGACATCGGCACCACGGTCTGGCGACCCCCATTTGCGCCCATTTCTTTAGGCGCGCTAGCGGGCCGCATTTTTGAGCCAGTACGCAGGTCTGCTCTGCAAGACTGGCACGAAGCCCACGGAGCCACGGCTTTACTGGCCGGCCAATGGGTGCGCCCCGACCACTACGGCGATGCGGTAGCCGAGGCCTTAAACGTGCGCAACGGAGTGGGCATCATTGACGTTACGCCTCTGGGGAAAATTGACCTTCAAGGCCCCGACGTGGCCAAACTTTTGGAACTGGTTTACGTAAACCGCTGGGAATCACTGCAAGTCGGGCGGGTGCGTTACGGTGCCATGGTGGCCGAAGACGGAGTGGTCTCCGACGATGGAGTAACCGGCCGCTTGAGCGAAAACCATTGGCTCATGACCACCACCTCATCAGGGGCAGGCGCCGTATGGGAGATGCTCGAAGACTGGCTCCAAACCGGACACCCAGAATGGCAAGTACACGTCACCCCGGTCACCGGCGGCTTAACCAGTATCAACGTGGCGGGGCCGCATTCACGACAACTCTTGGAGCGCCTAGTTTCAGACGTTAATTTGTCTTCGGAGGCATTCCCGTATTTCAGCGTGCGCAGCGGCACCGTGGCGGGGGTTCCCGACTGTGTGATCTGGCGTATTGGCTTTACTGGAGAGCTCTCCTTCGAAGTACACGTGCCCTCTGGGCACGCCCTGGAGGTCTGGGAAGCACTGCTTGCAGAGGGCCAAGACCTGGGTTGCGCTCCCTTTGGTGTTGAAGCGCAACGGATTCTTCGCCTAGAAAAAGGGCATTACATCGTTGGTCAAGACACCGATGGTCTTTCTAAAGCCCCGACCGCTGGCTTGGGTGGGCTGGTAAAACTAGACAAAACCGACACCATCGGGCTCCCGGAGTTACGGGCCGCTTACCAACGAGAAGATCTGCCGATTCTGGTTGCCGTGCAACCCGACGACCCCACGGTGCTCCCCGAAGAGGCCGCTCAAATAGTAGATGGCCAGACCACAACTATTTTGGGCCGGATTACCTCCAGCCGTCACTCCCCTACCTTGGATCGTTCCATCTGCTTAGCCCAGGTGGCCCCCCAACTGGCCACCCCGGGCACGATCATTACCGTATTGATGGCCGACGGGCGGCGCATCCCAGCCACCGTGCAGGAGCATCATGCGCATCTCGATCACCAAGGAGCACGCCAACGTGTCTGAACAACTTTTTCACAGCCCACTAAATGATCGAACGTTGACCTCGTCAGACGGAGTCATTGAGCTAACCGATGAGTCGGCCACCACCAAGATTTTGGTACGTGGCCAGGGGCCCGCCGTGGCCTATGGCCAAAGTAAACTGCTGCCCAACGGCACGCTAATTTGCGGCAGTCGGCCTGATGAATGGCTCTTTTTGGCCGGCCCAGGCAAAAGCACTGAGGTTCAAGCCGCAATTGACCAATCAGAGGCCACCTCGATCATTGATATCACTCACGGGCGAGCCATGATGCGTCTCTCTGGCCCGGCGGCGACACAAGCCTTAGCAAAAGTTTGCAGCATCGACCTGGCCGATGATCTGACCCCGGACGGCGCAGTATTTTCTGCTTCGGTGGCCAAAGTAACCTGCGATCTCGTGCGCGCCGACCGCCAAGGCATCCAAACCTATTTGATTTCCTGTGAGCGTTCTTTTGGGGCTTACCTCTTTTCTGCGGTGGCTGATGCCTCACTAGAATTCGGTCTTTCCGTGCCGGACGAGTTATCCCTGCACTAAGCCGGCCGTTGTAGTGTTTGTCCATGGACCTTCCTGACCTCTCTGCAGTAGCCCAACAAGAATTGCTCAAATCTGGTGAAATTTCTGCAACTGAGTTGCTTGCTGCTTGTGCAGAGCGGGCGGCTTTGGTTGAGCCCGTAGTTAACGCTCTCCCGATGGAACGCTGGGAACAAGCGACGCAGCAAGCGAATGCCGTAGCGGTCGACGGGCCATTGGGCGGGTTGGTGACTGCATTTAAAGACCTCGCCGATACCAAAGACCTCCCCACCACCTACGGGAGTCTCGTTTTTGCTGACCATCAACCGGTTGCCGACCACCCGGCGGTTGCTTTGGTGCGCCAAGCAGGGGTACAAGTGGTGGGTAAAACCAACACGCCTGAGTTTGGCGCCGGGTCGCACACCTTTAACCCTGTTTATGGATTGACCCGAAACCCCTGGGACCCCACCCGGAGTGCCGGGGGCTCGAGCGGCGGAGCGGCGGCCGCCGTGGCCTGCGGGGTGCTCTCAATCGCCGATGGATCCGATTTGGGCGGATCGTTGCGCAACCCGCCCTCTTTTTGCGGCGTAGTGGGTTTGCGGCCTACCTCGGGCCGAGTGCCCGGCGGCGACCCAAAATATGTGATGGCTACCCAAGGGTCTATTGGCCGCACGGTGGCCGACGTTGCTCTGCACGATGCAGTCTTAAGCGGGCAAGATGACCGGCCACTTACCGAAATGCCTCTCCGGGTGGCTTACTCCCCGGACCTCGGCGGCCTCCCCGTAGCACCAGAGGTGCACCGCATTATCAAAAAAGCTGCCGAAACCATTGAACAACTGGGGTGGAGCGTCGACCAGCAAGAGCCTGACTTCTCTAAAGTCGATCGTTGCTTTGAAACCCTGCGAGCCGCCTTTTACGCCCAGAAGTTTTTTGCTCTGGCGGAAGATGAACGAGTCAAAGCAACGGTACGAGCTGAGGTCAACTTAGGCCTCGGGCTGCCTGCCGAATGCATCGAACAAGCACTAGCCACGGAGCAGAACCTTCGAGAAGATTGGGACGTGTTCTTTAGTAAATACGATCTGCTGATAGCCCCCACCAGTCAGGTGCCGGCTTTTCCGGTGGGTCAAGAGTGGGTAAGGGAAATCAACGGCACCTCTTTAGATCACTACACCAACTGGATGCGGTCTTCTTCTCGGGTCACCGTGTCGGGCTGCCCCTCAATAAGTTTGCCCGCGGGTTTCACCTCAGAGGGACTACCGGTGGGAGTACAAATTGTGGCTCCACGGGGCACAGACCGGCAGTTATTGTCTTGGGCCGGCCTCATTGAAGAAGCGCTCGGGGTACCGGTTCGCCCGCCTATCGAAGCGCTTGCAGCCACGGACCCATCTCGGTTGCCGCCGGGTCCCTTGGGGTAAAGAAAAAGCGGTCACCGGTGGTTGCAACTTAAAGAGTTTTGGGCATAGATTGCCGGGTCTTCTCACGAATTTATGCCAAGATAACCCTGCTAAACGAGCGAAGCGAAAGGTCATACTATGGCTGATGCCTTGAAACCTGTTGAACGGTGGCGCACTGTGGTGCCCCCCGAGTGGATCGACTACAACGGCCATCTAACCGAAGGCTTTTACGGCGTGGCTTTTGGCTCGGCGGGCGATGCTTTACTTGAGTATTTATCTTTCGGCGAAAACTACCGGCAGGCCCACGGCACTTTTTACACAGTAGAAAGCACCATCCATTTTTTACGTGAGATTCATCAAGGGGCAGAAATCTGGGTAAAAGGCTGGTTGCTGGGAGCCGATCAAAAACGCCTCCACTGGTACCAAGAACTCTTTGTCGCCGATGACCCAGAACCCGCAGCCAGTCAAGAAGCCATGTTGTTGCACGTCGTGCAAGGCGCAGATGGCCAGGCACCCAAAGTGGGTCCCATGGCAGAACCCGTACTCTCGGCTGCTCAAGATTTAGCTGCGGCCCATACAGGTTTTCCTCGCCCGAGCCACGTTGGCCGAGGCATCCGGTCGCTGCAATGAGCGACACCATGACCCCGAGCGCTCCCTCGGCCCGATCAGGACCCGCTATGGCCGGCATCGGGGCCCTCTTTGTGGCTTTTTTGTTGTTGCAAGTGGGTAATGGTTTGCAGCGCATTTTGTTGCCGTTGCGCGCCGAGGCCGAAGGCTTTACCGCCTTGGCCATGGGTTTAGTTATGGCGGCCCACTTTTCTGGCTATCTCGTTGGGGCTCGACTAATTCGCACCATGCTCACCTCGGTGGGTCATATTCGTGCTTTTGCTGCGCTGGCTTCTACCGCTTCGGCTGCCGTTTTAGTAAACGCCGTGATCGTTCTGCCTGTTTCTTGGATGTTGGTTTATTTCATCGGCGGGATATGTAACGCCGGGGTGTTCGTGGTCTTAGAAAGCTGGCTTAACGACCGCGCCTCTAACGAGACCCGAGGCAAAATATTGGGTTGGTACATGATGATCATGATGGGAGGCACGGCGGGCGGCTTACTGCTGGTCAACTTGGGGTCAGCCGAAGGCTTCGAAATGTTTGTCCTTTCTTCGGTCTTGATCTCGGCGGCGGTTATCCCCGTGACCCTGTCGGCGTCTTCTGCCCCACCCATGCCTTCTACCGAGCAAATGTCAATAAAAGAGCTCTACCGCTTAGTCCCCTCAGCGGTTGTTGGCTTATTCCTTGCTTCTTTTGTACAAGCCTCGGCCAGTTCGATGAGTTCTGTTTATGGGACCGAATCAGGAATGTCAGGTAGCCAAGTCGCCTTGTTTGCCGCGGCCGGTGTTTCTGGGGCGGTACTTTTACAGGTGCCGTTGGGCAAGCTTTCCGATCGCTACCCCCGCCGCTCGGTCATCATGGTGGTGGCTATCACAGCCGGAGCGGTGGCTCTTTTTGCAACCACCGTGGAACCAACCGGATGGTTAATCATTTCGGCCAACTTCACTTTCGGGGCTTTTGTTTTCCCTCTTTATGGGCTATTTGTCGCTCTGGCTAACGACTGGGTCCCGACCGAGAAACGCACCGCTGCTGCCTCTGCTTTGGTGTTGACCAGCAGTTTCGGTGCGGTGGCCTCCCCTATGGTCACCTCAATGGCTATGCGTGCGCTGGGCCCCGCCGGCTACTACTGGACCTTCGCCGCAGTCATGGGAATCTTGGTGGTTTATCTGAGTTACGGCATCAAGGTCCGCGATGCTGTGCCGGTTGAACGACAGTCAAAGTTCCAGCCTTTGGGTGCTCGTTCCGGCGAGATGGCTCACGCCGTAGGGCGTTGGGTACGTAAACCAGTGCTGCGCAAAAAACCGACTACTGGCGAGAAAAAGTAAGCACCAGCCCCAGGTGGCCTTCATGCTCGCCACGACTATAAACCGATGAAGTGTGCACCACTGGATCGGTAATGCGGTCCTGTTGGGCGTCTTTGCTAAAACGGCGGGCAAAGCTTTGCTCGGCGTAGAACTCTTTGTTTATGCCGACAACAAATAATGCCCCGGGGCGGGTGATTCGGTACAACTCATCGAAGGCTTCGGGACCCACATGGCCATGGGTAAATGTGCCAGCGCTCATTACGGCCCCATAGGCTTCGGCTTCGATAGGCAGGGTTTCTTTAAGGTTGGCTTGGTGGAAAGCCCGGTAAACCTGCGCTCCATGTGGGTCTTCTTTTTGTGCCGCTTCGTCAATCATCTCGGCGGAGAGGTCCAGTCCGTCTACCAGAATTGGCCCGTCGGCCACAAGGGCCTGGCCGCCCAAACCGGTCCCGCACCCCACATCTAACACGGGTTGGTGGTCTCGCCCGCCCAAGGCCAACAACTCAGCGGCCACCATAAACGGGTGCTGATACCCGTTGCGTTCCACGAAAGTTTCGTAAGTGCTGGCCCAACGAGCGTAAAGTTCTACGTTGTCTTGCGGCGTCTCTACGGCATACGCCTCATCAAGATCAAAATCTTCCGACTGAGTCACGGAGTTCCTTTCGGTTGCAACCTACCAAAAAGTTTGTTACACGGGGACAGTCCTCATGTAACGAACTTTAGACAAGGAGGGACTGTGTGATGTGGCCTCAGAGGCGGGTTAGTGCGAGGGAGTGAGCGAATCTGTGGTGTCGCGGTGAAGTTTTGCTGCGTGACGGTTTAGGCCAACTAATTCGGCTTTGATTCCACGCTGGGCAAACTTGGCCACTACGGCATCGATAGCCACAATGGCTGAGGTATCCCAAATACGGGCCTCGCTCACATCAATCTCAACTCGCTTCACCTTTACGGCGTCATAGTCAAAGGAATGCACGAGGTCGTTTGTTGAAGCAAAGAACAACTGACCGGTGACTGCATAGAGGCGTTCAGCATTGTCAGGGTCAAGCACGCTGGTTACTTCCACCAAGTGCGACACACGCCGGACGAAGAAGATCGCCGAAAGGGCTACCCCACCACCGACGCCGTAAGCCAGGTTGTGGGTTAAAACCACGATGCCGACCGTAGCGACCATCACGATGGTCTCGGTACGGGGCATGACCCGCAGCGTGGCCAGTCGAGCGCTCTTCCAATCAAAGGTGCTAGCAGAAACCATAATCATTACGGCAACTAGCGCTGCCATGGGGATACGAGCCACAAAACCTCCGAGGGTCAGGATCATGACCAGCAAAAACACCCCCGAGGCCAAAGTTGACAATCGGGTACGTCCACCCGAGCGGTAGTTGATGATGGACTGGCCAATCATGGCGCAGCCGGCCATACCACCCAAGAAACCCGTAGCAATGTTGGCCACTCCCTGGCCACGGGATTCACGGTTCTTGTCGGAGTTTGAGTCGGTGAAGTCATCAAGGATTTGAGCAGTGAGCAGCGACTCAAGTAGCCCCACGAGGGCCAGGGTAATAGAGAACGGAAGAATTATCCGCAGCGTTTCAACGGTCCAAGGGATGTTTGGTATCGCTAATCCAGGTAAAGAATCAGGCAACGCTCCCATGTCGCCCACCGTGGGGAGATGCAGGTCAAAGCCAATGGCGACCCCAGCCAACACAATGATGGCCACCAGAGGGGACGGCACGGCAGTGGTTATTCGCGGCAAACCGTAAATGATGCAAAGCCCAGCAGTAATAAAGGCCAGATTCAGCCAAAGGACGCTTTGGTCAACATGGTCTGACGGGAAGATATGCGGCAGTTGGGCCAGAAAAATAAGGATGGCCAGCGCATTAACGAAGCCCACCATGACCGTTCGGGGGATAAACCGCATAAGAGAGCCAACGCCCAACCGGCCCAAGCCAACCTGAATTACTCCGGCCAGAATCGTGGCGGCGAAAAGATGGCCGAGCCCGTAGTCGGCAACTAAAGGCACAACCACTAAGGCCATGGCGCCGGTGGCGGCCGAGATCATGCCTGGACGACCCCCGGCGAAAGAAATAATTATGGCAATAGAGAACGATGCGTAGAGTCCAACTTTGGGGTCAACCCCCGCGATGATAGAAAAGGAAATGGCTTCAGGAATCAAAGCAAGAGCTACCACCATGCCCGACAGCAGGTTCGCCGTGGGGTTCACCAACCACTGGTCACGGAACCTTTGGCTGGTGGCTCGCTGGGCCGGGGACCGCCAACCGAAGCGACGACCAGGTGAACGGTCGCGCACTGATGTCTGAGAATTCTGAATCATTTACACCCCTGAAAGCGATAAACAACGCCTCCGGTTTAGGGCGTAGGCAAGGCTACCAATTGCCCGCCCTCGCCTGATGTCGCAAGAGTCACACTGGCCTTCACCCACCACACGAACTTTTGCCGATTCGCTTAGCAAGATGCAAGACGCTATGTTTTGAGTGCCCTCTATAAGGAGTTTTCATGCCATTCGCTGACGTAAACGAACAAAACCTTCATTATGTAGACCACGGAGGCGAAGGGCCGGCCATTATTTTGAGCCACGGTTTCGCCATGGGCCACGAAATGTGGGATGAACAACTCGCCCCGCTAGCCGCCGCCGGGTGGCGGGTTATTACCCACGACGAACGTGGCTGGGGGCAAACCGTCTATAGCGGGGCCTTCACCTACTGGGATTTAGCCGACGACGTTTTTGGCCTTATGGACCACCTCGGAATCGAACAAGCAGTGCTGGGCGGCATGTCCCAAGGCGGCTTCCTCTCCATGCGGGCCGCGCTAAAAGCCCCAGAACGCGTTCGAGCTTTAGTACTGGTCGACACCGAAGGCGGCGCCTACGGAGACGAAGAACGCCAACAATTCGAGGCGCTCTTCGGCGCCATGATGGAACACGGTTTCGTCGGCCCAGTCGGCGACATATTGGCTAGCTTTTTGTTTGCCCCCGGTTTTGCCGGAGCAAACATTTGGCGAGCCAAGTGGAACGCCCGGCCCGGCGCAGCCTGGCTCGATGCCAAAGAATGCTTATTTGAACGCGACGACATCAACGCCCGTTTAAGTGAAATCTCTTGCCCCTCCATCACTTTCCACGGAGAAGGAGATGCTGCTATCCCGTTAGCACGCGGCCAAGAAATGGTCGAAATGCTAGGCGGCGACACCACCATGGTGGTGGTACCCGGGGCCGGTCATTCAGCGAACCTCGAGAACCCTGCGGTGGTGAACCCCGCTCTGGTGGAGTTTCTCAGTAATTTGAGTTAGTGCCCCAACACCGGTTTCAAACCGGTAATGGTTACCTGAGCAAATAGGCCGGCGAGGGCGTAAGGATCGCCCGCGGCCATGGCTTCAATCTCCGCGCGGTCATCCATGTCGGTAACTATGAGCGATCCGCACATGTTTCCCTCGGCATCCATGAGCGGCCCGCCGTAAACAATGTTGAAGTTACTCAGGTAAGCCAGATGCTCCTCACGAGTTTGGCTGCGCAAATCGCCAGCGTCGGGGCGGTCAAGAGCGTGGAGTACAAAATGCATGTTTATTCCTGGGGTTGTTGGGCGAGTGCTTGAAGTTGAGAAATGTCAAAACCGGCAAGTTTTTTGTAAGCGTTGGCTTCTCGTTCGAGGTCGCTGGTTGGCACGCACTGGTGCGACCTTGACAAGTCCCGTCGCAGCGGTCGTGCACTCATTGCATGACTCGCTCGGTGCAGGCACAATGCAGCGGTTAAGCCACTGATGCCGCCCTCTGCAATGAGAATTCTTTTCGACCCGCTCATGGAAAGTGACCATACCGGAAACAAACCTTAGGCCGGTACGGGGAGCCCCAAAGCCTGGTACCGGCGACGACGCTCCGTAATCACCCACTGCTTCCGAACTTCAATTGCTAAACGAAAATTACGGTCAGCTTGGAATTGGCTCCATCGGCGCTGAAACAGACCAGCAAGGCCAAAACTTAGGCTGTTGGCCAGGCATTGAGCGAGGCCTCCGGGAATCTTGTTACTTCCTCCAGTGGTGTGCATAATGTCTCCTTTGTGGCTTTCCTTAATGACTCGCCCGAGCGGCTTTTCTGACAGGTTCGATTTTTTTATTCCCTGGCCGACAGGTAGGCTTCGGTCATGACCCAAGAGGAGACGCTCCGAGTTGATTTGGCGGCTGCTTTTCGCCTTGCGGTACGTTTTGGGTGGCACGAGTCAGTAGCGAACCATTTCAGCGCTGCAGTTTCTGACGATGGCAAAAAGTTTTTACTTAACCCTCGGTGGCGGCATTTTTCTCTCGTTAAGGCGAGCGATTTGCTGCTTCTTGATGCTGACGACCCAGCAACCCTGGAGCGCCCCGATGCTCCTGACCCTTCTGCGTGGTGCATTCATGGGTCTATCCATGCCGCTCTCCCCGAAGCCAAGGTACTGCTTCATCTGCACCCGCCTTATGCCACCGCACTGGCCGGGTTAGCCGACCCAACCATTTTGCCCATTGATCAAAACACGGCACGATTTTACGACCGGGTGGCCTACGATTTGAATTTTGGTGGCTTGGGTGACGTGGTCGAAGAGGGGCAACGCATTGCACAGGTCATGCAAGGCAAGCCAGTGATGATGATGGGAAACCATGGGGTCATGGTGGCTGCTGCCTCCGTGGCCTATGCCTTCGAAGAAATGTATTACTTAGAGATTGCTTGCCGAACCATGGTTTTAGCCCTCTCTACCGGGCAACCCCTCAGTATTATTAGCGACAAAATTGCAAGAAAAACGCTCCTCGGTTGGGAAAAGTTTCTCCCGGTGGGGCAGTATCACTTTGCGCAACTCAAAGAGTTGCTTGACCGGGACGACCCCTCATACCGCGATTAAAAATCTATCAGGCCTTACCGGCCGTCTAAGGAGAAAATTATGTACGAAGCAGTAATCGTTGACGCTGTACGAACCCCTGGAGGACGCCGTAATGGCCGACTCAAAGACTGGCATCCAGCAGCACTGGCCGCCCACGTACTTAAGGCCTTAGAAGAGCGCAATAACCTTGACCCTGCTTTGGTTGACGATGTGGTCATGGGTTGTGTAATGCAGGTCGGGCAACAGTCGCTCAACATTGGACGCAGCGCCGTGCTGGCCGCCGGTTGGCCAGAATCAGTTCCCTCAACCACCGTAGATCGCCAGTGTGGTTCAAGCCAACAAGCTATTCACTTTGCCGCCCAAGGGGTAATGGCCGGCGCCTACGACATAGTTATTGCCGCAGGTGTTGAGTCCATGAGCAACGTCCCCATGGGGTCTTCGGTAGTAGGCGGAGAAATGGGCCACCCCTTTCCCCCCGCCATGTTGGAGCGCTATAGCGAAACCGGTCTCCCCCCCCAGGGCATCGGCGCCGACATGATTTCCGATGAGTACAACATCAGCCGAGAGGACCTGGATGCTTTCGGAGCTCAGTCTCAACAACGGGCCGAACAAGCCACCACCGAAGGCCGTTTCGACAACGAGATCATTCCGGTCCCCATCGACATTGATGGTGTTACCGAAATGCATACGGTAGACGAGGGCATACGCCCCGGAACTACTGCGGAAAAACTTGGCGCATTAAAGCCAGCGTTTAAAGAAGACGGCCGTATCACCGCCGGCAACTCCTCGCAAATTTGTGACGGAGCATCCGCCATCTTGATTATGAGTGCCGAAAAAGCCGCCGAACTGGGTTTGAAGCCTCGGGCACGCTTTCACACCTTTGCCTTGGCTGGTACCGACCCCGTGACCATGCTTAAGGGTCCGATTCCGGCTACCGAAAAAGTATTCGAACGCAGCGGTCTGACCGTTGAAGACATTGACTTGTTCGAAATTAACGAAGCATTTGCGTCGGTTGTCTTGGCCTGGCAAAAAGAAACCGGTGCTGACCTCAGCAAAGTAAACGTCAACGGCGGCGCCATTGCTCTGGGCCACCCCCTTGGTTGCTCGGGAGCCAAGCTCATGACCACTTTGCTTAACGAACTTGAACGCACCGACGGCCGTTATGGCCTCCAAGCTATGTGTGAAGGCGGTGGCTTAGCTAATGCCACCATTATCGAAAGGATTGGCGCCTAATGCCACGTATGAACCTTGAGGGGTCTTCCTCAATCATTACCGGGGGTGCTTCGGGTATCGGCGAGGCCAGCGCCCGCCAATTGGCTGCTGCGGGTTCTCGAGTGGTCATAGCCGACCTCAACGAAGAGCGTGGCACCGAAGTTGCTTCGGAACTTGGCGGCTTATTTGTTAAGTGCGATGTTTCCAGCACCGAAGACGCAGAGACCGCAGTAGCGGCTGCCAGCGAAATGGGGCCCTTGCGGGCTTTGGTTAACTCGGCCGGCTTAGGTTTCGCCGGTCGCACCATTGACCGCAACAACGAACCCATGGACTTAGAGAAGTTCCGCTTCGTCATTAACGTCAACCTGATTGGCTCGTTCAACATGTTGAGCCGGGCCGCCGGTGCTATGGCACAAACTGAGCCGGTAGACGACGACGGCACACGGGGAGCCATTGTTAACATGGCTTCAGCGGCGGCCTTCGACGGCCAGATCGGTCAGTGCGCCTACTCAGCCTCAAAGGGCGGCGTGGTCGGCATGACGCTGCCCATTGCCCGTGACCTGTCCGTGGTGGGCATTCGGGTAAACACCGTGGCCCCCGGGCTTATCGACACCCCAATCTACGGTGAAGGCGAAGCCAGCGAACAGTTCAAAGCCCACCTTGGGCAGTCGGTGTTGTTTCCTAAGCGTTTGGGAAGCGGCGAAGAGTTGGCTTTCATGGTGATGGACCTAATTACCAACCCTTACATGAACGGCGAAACCATTCGCGTGGACGGCGGCATTCGCATGCCACCCAAATAGGAGTCGATATGTCTGAAAATACTGCGGTACTGACCGAAAAACGTGGCCGGGTTCTGCTCATTACCTTAAACCGTCCCGAGGCCATGAACGCCATCAACGGTGACTTAGCCAACGGTCTTTGGGATGCCGTCCAAATACTTAACGATGATCCAGACTTAACCGCCGGGGTACTCACCGGTAACGGGCGAGGGTTTTGCGCTGGCATGGACCTCAAAGCTTTCTTGCGGGGTGAAAACATTGGCCCCTTTATGGAATTCGTTAAAGAAGGAGCGCAAAAGCCTTTGATTGGTGCCATCGAAGGCTTCGCCTTAGCTGGTGGATTGGAGTTGGCTTTGAGCTGCGACCTTCTGGTGGCTTCGGAGGGCGCCAAAATGGGCATTCCTGAAGTCGGGGTGGGGCTATTTGCGGCCGCCGGTGGCGTACTGCGCTTGTCTAGCCGCGTCGGCCACGGCAAAGCAATGGAAATGGCTATCACCGCCGACCCGATCTTGGCCGAAGAAGCTTTGCAGTTCGGGCTGATTGCCCGCATGACCGAAAAAGGTGGAGCGGTAGAAGGAGCACTCAAACTTGCGGAACGAGTCGCTCAAAATGCTCCACTTGCCGTGGCCGCTTCCAAAAAATTAGTCCAGGCAGCTTCCTCGGGAGCCAGCGAAGAGGAACTCTGGGCATTGAACACGGAAATGCAAATGAAGGTGTTTGTTTCCAACGACTCTAAAGAAGGCCCCAAAGCTTTCGCTGAAAAACGCCCACCCGAGTGGACCGGTACTTAAACCTTTAACCCTCCGGGGTTAACAACATGGCCAGTTGTCGTGACTGAGCAACCAACGCTCCGGTGGAATCCCAGAGCCGACCGCTTTCAATCATGCGGCCATCGTGAAGGTCTTCGGTGACAAATTCTGCTTGCACCCAACCAGGTGCAGGTAGCCGGCGAATATGTACCGTGAGTTCGATGGTGGGAACCCAGCCTATTCTTCCCAGCAAGCCAAAAATGGGGGGCGGGAAGACATCGGCAAACAACACCAGACCCAATGGGTCGGGTTGGCGGCCATCTAAGAAGCGTATCCAACCAGAGATTTCGGCTTTCTCTGGGCCTCCTGCCTTGACCTGGTCTGGATGAATGCGTATCTCGACTCGGTTCTGAATCAACAGTTCCACGCCCTGTTCAAGGCCTGAGCGGGACCGACATTGGTCGGGCCCTGGTATTTCTGGGGCGGGGATACTCACTTGAGGTGCTTGATCAGAACCGGCGCCCAAGGTGCCAAAGGCCGCCAAAACCTCTACTCGGGTTTTTTCTGCTTGCTCTAACGAGCCCCGCAACGTGCTGATGTTGCGGCCCGAACGGACCAGAGAACCATGCACCAGGGCCGAGGCGTTGCCGCTTCCGGGGCGCAAATAGTGTGCGGTCACGCTGAGCGGGTCGCTATGTGGGCTCAAGGTGCTCAAGCCACGCAGCAAGGGAGCCAACAAGTAGCCCCCGTTGGGGTTGTCGCCAATATTCCATTGGTCACTTAAGGTCAGCGACCACTCCCCCGGGCTTTGCTCGGTGAGTTGGGTTTCGGTATCAAATTGAAAAGCCACAAGGTCCCTTGATTCTTAAATACAGGTGGGCGTACCTTAGGGGGCGGCTGGCCGGTTTAACGCATCACGAAAGGATTAGCCATGGGTTCTTTTGAGGTGTTGATCCACACGGTTTTGGTGCGGGTGTAGTCGTAGATGGCGTCGATGCCGGCTTCTCGCCCGTAACCGCTTTGCCCAAATCCTCCAAAGGGAGCCACCGGCGAAATCGCTCGGTAAGTGTTGACCCAAACGATGCCAGCGTGCAGGCCAGCGGCTACCCGATGGGCTCGCCCTAAGTCGTTGGTGAACACACCAGAACCCAGTCCAAAGACCGTGTCGTTGGCCATAGCGATGGCTTCTTCTTCCGTACTGAATTTGATGACCGACATGACGGGCCCAAAAAGTTCTACCTGGGTGCTGAGAATTTCTTGGTTGGGGCAAGACACCACGGTGGGTTCGAAATACCACCCCTGATCAAACCCTTCGGGGCGTTGACCGCCGGCCATAATCTCGGCGCCTTGGGCCACTGATTCACTCAAGGTTTTTTCAATGTTGTCTCGCTGCTTTTTTGTGGCCAACGGGCCAACTTGTGTAGTTGCATCAAGCGGGTCGCCAATTTGCACTGCTCGGGCACGTTGGGCAACGGCCTCCAAAAAACGGTCGAAGATGCCCGCTTGTACAAAAACCCTGGACCCTGCTACGCAACTTTGGCCGGAGGCACCAAAGTTGCCCGCTACTGCACCGTTAACGGCGGCTTCAAAGTCGGCGTCGTCAAAAATTAAGATAGGAGACTTGCCGCCCAGTTCTAACGAAACGGGGGCAAAGTTTTGTGCCGTGTTGGCCACCACCTGGCGGGCGGCGTCGATGCCTCCGGTGAAAGAAACTTTGCTGACCAGTGGGTGGCTGGTGAGGGCCCGACCGCAGGGCTCGCCAAAACCGGTGATGAGGTTAAATACTCCCGGGGGAAAACCTGCCTGGTCAACCAATTCGGCAAACGCTAAAACAGGGGCTGGCGCTTCTTCGGAAGATTTAATCACCACGGTGTTGCCGGCCGCCAAAGCAGGAGCGGCTTTGGTGGCGGTGAGGAGCATTTCGGCATTCCAAGGCACGATGCCGGCCACTACCCCGATGGGTTCCCGAGTGGTAAAAACGTGCAAGTTGGGCTTGTCAATAGGCAAGGTGCTGCCTTGCAGTTTGTCGGCCAGCCCCCCGTAGTAGCGGTAGTACTCGGCCACGTAGGCCGACTGGCCACGAGTTTCGACGGCTAATTTACCGCTATCGGTGGTTTCCACGGAACCTAAATGTTCAGAATGTTCGGCCAGCAAATCGGCTAAAACAAAAAGCAATTTGCCCCGTTCGGTGGCTGTCATGTCAGCCCAAGGGCCCTCGTGGAGCGCTCGGTGGGCTGCTTTGACGGCACGGTCTACATCATCTTCGGTGGCCGCCGGAGCAGTAGCCCAAGCCTCGCCCGTCGCCGGGTTGAGAGTTTCGAAGGTCGCTCCGTCGGAGGCCGAACAAAACTCGCCGTCGATGTACATCAGGTAATCGTGCATGGGGTGATCTCCTTATTTAAAAAGATAAGCAATGAGGTAGTGAACAAAAAGGGGTCTTCCCACAGGGGAAGGTGATGCAAGTCCGGCAGTATTTGGGCTTCGCCGCAGGGCAAAGCGACGGCGAGGGCTTCGCTCATTTCGGGAGTTGACCCAACATCAAGGGATCCCGTCATGACGAGCGTGGGCGCTTCTATTTGCTTAAGAGATTCCGGCACCATGGGGTCGCCATCCAAAAAACATTGGTATGCCGCCAAATAACCTTGATGGTCGGTGGTGCGTAAGCGGGCAGAAATTTTGTCCACCAGTTTAGGGTTTGCTTCTTGCCAATCCGGGGTGAACCAACGGTCTTGCGCCAGTTGCGCAACTACCGCCATACCACCTTGGCGGCAGAGGTCTAAGCGCTGCTGTTGAGCAGAGTGCTGTTCGGCGCTACGTTCGAACACCGTGCTAAGCAGCGCCACACGACGAACCAGTTCCGGCTGGCGTAAAGCTAGCGCCAAAGCAATGCTGCCACCCAGTGAAAGGCCGGCTACATCCAGTTTTTCACCTTCGGCCACTGCCGCGACTTCTCGGGCCTGATGAACGAAGTCAGCAATAGTTAATGGACCGGCTCCCGCGGAGGTCTGCCCATGGCCGAGGAGATCGTAACGGATAACCGTGCGCTCATCTTGGAGCTGCTCCATGGCGGGGTCCCACATGGTGTGATCAAGCCCCACCCCATGAATGAGCAGCAACGGCGGACCATGGCCCTCCATACGAAGATAGGTTTGCCCACTCACTGCGGGTCGATTCCCATTTCTTCCATGTCTTGATAACGGTTACCGATGCGATGATGCGGCCGCCCACCTACCGAAGCACCAATAGCCACCACGATTTCATCGGGTCCAGGGGCATCGGCGATGGTCATTTCAAGGGTGAGGTAGTGAGAGCGCCAACCGGGATCTTCTTTGTGCATCATGGGAATACTCACCGTGGCTCCCGGGCCACCTCGGGTATTGGTAAACGACAAGTAAGCCGTGCCATTAACGGCGTCACGAAAAACATTACCAAAGCGCAAAGTATGTATAAGCGCCGACCCGTGCTCTATCTCACCAGTGGTGCCCACCATGGAGGCTTTCCCATAGGCCTCGATGGCCTCTCCCCCGCCAGCCAAGGCAGTAAGGCGAGGCACCAGCACCTCACCTAAAGCCGGAGCAGTCGCCAATATTGCCGGGCGGAGATCTTCTACAAAGCCTTGACCAGCCCACGGGTTAGCAAGCACGGCGGCCACTCCGTACAGGTGCAACGAGGGGGCGGCGGCTTTTCCGCCTTCCACCAAGACCTCTTCGTGGTGCGAAACGATTTTGCGTATTTCTAAACTCATGAGTTGTTCTCCTCAGCAAATTGGGGCATCACATCTTCGGTGAATCGCTGCACACTGTCCATCACGGCTCGTTGATCCATCCCGGGGAAGTTGGACCACACCAGCAAAGACTGCAGGTTTAGTTTTTCTTTCATTTCCTGAATTTGTTCGGCCACATAGTCTGCAGTGCCGAACAACATGTTGCGCGGGTGTAACCACTGGTAGCTCAAGAGGTCCAGTTTTCCCGGGGTTTCCGGGAGCTCTTCCCCTGGGTAACGATGGTTGCTTAGCCCCCGAAAATGGCAGACCCACTCCATGTAACGTAAGAAGGCTTCTCCGGCTAAATCCTCGGCTTCAGCCATAGTTTCGGTAATAAACATGTCGCGCACTAAAGTGACTCCCTCCCCCATTGGCACGTCATGACCTCGGGCCTCCGAAGCAGTCTCGCTATAGAGTTCAAAGCGGTCCACCATGGCATCGGTGGGGGGAATCCAAAACATTCCTTGCAAACCGTTGCGGGCCGCGAACTCAATAGAAGGAGCGGAGTCAATAACTTGCCACAGGGGCGGGTGCGGCGACTGGTAAGGCTTCGGCACAACAGACAGCGCCGTAATGTGCCCGGTTACTGGGTCAGTGTTATCGCTCCGAGGCGGGCTCATGGCGTGGTTAAAGGTGACGCCCGGGTAAGGGAACTCGAAAAATTCTCCTTTGAAGGAGAAGAATTCATCGGTCCAGCAGCGCCTTATTACTTCAAGAGTTTCTTCGAAGAGCGACCGGTTGACCGCCGGGTTGCGTACATCGGCCACCGGGTTCATGTTGACCGTCTCTCGAGGGTAGACGCCACGGCCCACCCCTACTTCAAGGCGGCCAGCGCTCATGTGATCCAACATGGCGAGGTCTTCGGCCATCTGCACCGGATGGCGGAAGGTAATAATGTTGGCCGCTTGACCCAGGCGAATTCGTTCGGTGTGGGCGGCTAGGTCAACACACATCAGCACGGGGTTAGGGCAAACTTCTAGCCCTTCATGACCAAAATGGTGTTCGGTGGTCCAAATGGACTCCCAGCCGTTTTGGTCACAATACTGAGCGATTTCTCGCCCCTCGTTGACCACCTCATGGAAAGGTTTGGTTAAACCCCAATTGTTTTGATTCAGAAAATACCCAAATCGCATGCTTGCGCTTTCTGTCGAGGAACAACGGCCATGGGCGCACACCTTTTATTCTCGCTGCCTGCCCGACTCGAGTGAGCACAAGGTACCGCAAAAATTTTCAAGGGTCAATGTTTGTTAACCGACAGGTATTGGGGACCTAACTCATCTACGGACGGGCAGCCCAGCAGAGCCAAGGTTCGCTCCAACCCGGTGGCAAAGTGATCAATAACAAAGTCCACCCCGACCTCTCCGGCCGCACCTAGACCATAAAGGTACGGGCGGCCCACCATGCATGCGTTGGCTCCCAAGGCCACCGCTTTAACAATGTCGGACCCCCTCCGCACCCCTCCATCCACAATTATTTCTGTTTGCCCGCCGAGAGCAGCGACTACCTCCGGCAAAAGATCAATCGGTGCTGGGGCATCGTCCAACTGCCGCCCCCCATGATTTGAGAGTGCCACCGCATCCACCCCGTAATCCACGGAAAGTAGTGCATCATTTACCGACTGGATGCCTTTGATGACCAACTTCCCTTTCCATCGGTCGCGCAACCACGCCAGATCTTCCCAACTCAGGCTGGGGTCCAATTGGGTATTGATGTAGGTGGCGAGAGAGACCGGGTCCGACCCATCGCCAACCGTGCTTTCGGTCAGGTTGGCAAACTTTATGGGTTCTGACGTTATGAAGTCCCAAGTCCAACTGGGGTGACGAAGGCCGTCAAAAATCGTGTCTAGCCCGATTTTGGGCGGCAAGGTGAAGCCACGCCGAACGTCTCGCTCACGCCTTCCCAAAACCGTGTTGTCGACCGTCAAAATGATGGTCGAATAGTTACATGCCGCAGCCCGTTCGAGCATTTCATCAACCAGGTCGCGGTCTCTCCAAACATAAACTTGGAACCATCTCTCGCCGGACGAAACCGCCGCTACCTCTTCGATAGAGCGCGTGGACAGCGTGGAGAGACCGTAGGGAAGCCCGGCCCGTTCAGCGGCTCGGGCCACCGAAAGTTCACCGGCGGAGTTAGCCATGCGAGTAAAGCCCGTGGGCGCTAAAACCAGAGGCAAAGGAAGCCGCTTGCCCAGTAATTCTGTAGAGGTGTCGATGCTTTCAATACCTCGTAGAACCCTGGGTTTAAATGTAATGGCTTCAAAACCCTGCATGTTGCGGACCGCCGTGCGCTCATCTTCAGCCGCACCATCGATGTAATCAAAAACCCCACCGGGGAGGCGCTTTTTTGCCAACAAGCGGAGATCCTCCAAATTGCTGGCTCGCTCTAAGCGGCGAAGTGCCCCGTTGCGTTCAAATCTTCTCAACCGCACTACCGAGCGAAGGGCTTTTAACATGTAACTATTGTGCCATCTGCCGTCTCCAAGACAAGACTCGGCCTAATACATGATGGTTCGCGTTAGGTGATGAGGCCAAAAGGTGGCGTGATAAGTATTCCAGAAGCGGAAGTCCACTTGGGGCACAACGATTTGTTGATCAGGCGGCCGTAGCTCGTTGATAGCATCGGTTAGCAATGCCGTGGCATAAACCGTGTGGGCACGAATTTCGATTTCTTGGTCGCTGTCACGTTCAATAATTTGACCCGCCATAATCTTGGCCTCTAACGCCGGCGCATACGAGATCAACCCCATAAGGCGCAACCCCACCGGCACGATGTAGTCAGCAAATGCGGTCATGTCGTCAAGGTCTTCTAATGCCCACTGACCGCTGCGAAAGAGCGCTCGGTGGAGCGACCACAGGGTGAGTTGGGGCAATTTATGAAACTCAACTTTTTTTCCGTGGTAGATGCTGGAATCATCAAAGCGAGGAAACTCTTGAGCCATACGCTCCATAAGACCGTTGCCATCGGCATACATCGCTGGAGCACACGAATGCACAAAGGCATGAAAAGAACCCTGGTGTCGGTCAACCAAGGTGGCGCCGATTTCGTTCAAAATGGCCACTCGATCGTCCAGCATGGGGAGTTCCACATTGCCGGCAAACAAACGTGTCAGATCATCTCGGGTTACTGAGGCCAAATGTTGGCCGCTAAAAATATCTTGCCCCGCAGCCAGCGCTTCGTGGATGCGAGCAAACATGCCTTCGGTGTCAGACCAGGTTTGCCCTTGGTAGTCCACGGCAAACTTGACGCTGGTGGCGAAATCAGTAAAAGCAAAGTTGAGCGCCCCAATAAAAAAGTTTACGTCAAACAATAAATCCGGATCATTGCCCATATCAAAAGGCCCGGTGCCAGTGTCATCAGGAATGGAGAAATGCTCGTAAGCCATCCAACTGGCCACTTCCTGGACCTTCGCCAAAGAAGTGGAAACATGGGTTGACTGTTCAATAACCGGGAGCACGGATTTCAGCACCGGCTTTTGCCATTTACTACTGGTTTGCATTTGGTCTCCGTTTAGTGAACAGAATCAACCATACTGGCATGAACGAACGCCGCTCCGGGTGACCAAAGGAAACCATGACCCACGAAACTCAACCAACCTTGGCCGTTGTCGGCTCCACCATGATCGACTTGGTTGCTTATGCCGAAGTACTGCCCGGAGATGGCGAGACCCTGCTCGGTGAAAAGTTTCAAATGGGCTTCGGCGGCAAGGGCGCCAACCAAGCGGTAATGGCCAAACTGATGGGCGCCGAGGTAGCCATGATCAATTGTCTCGGCGACGACGACTACGCCCAGTTGTACCGTAAAAACTTTGCCGACTACGGCATCAACACCGACCACGTTTACCCCTCACCCGGGGCCAGCGGGGTAGCCCCCATTTGGGTAGACGGCCAAGGCAATAATCGCATCATCATTATTCCCGGCGCCAACCACGCGCTTACGCCAAACCAAGCAGCAGCAGCCATACACGCATTGGCCCCCCTGCAGGTAGTGGTCGGCCAGTTTGAGATTCCTCAAGAGGTCACCCAAGCCGGGTTTGCGGCAGCCCAAGAACTTGGTGCCGTTACCGTCTTGAATCCTGCCCCGGCCAGTGCGCTGAGCCCAGAACTCCTCGCCGTTACTGACTGGGTGATTCCTAACGAACACGAGTTTGCCCTTTTGGCCGGGAGCGAACCTACCGACACAGCAATTATGGATTTTGCCACACAAACCTCTACGAATCTTTTGGTTACGCTCGGTCAATCCGGGGTGGCCCTCGTTGCCGATGGCCAGGTTCTGCGTTTGCCCGCCCAGCAGGTCACCGCCCTTGACACCACAGGAGCCGGCGACGCTTTCGTGGGAGCTTTTGCTTACGGACTGGCCAAAGGCCTAGATCCAGTAGCGGCCGCCAAACTGGGCATGGATCGGGCCACCGACTCGGTCACCAAATTGGGCACTCAATCTTCTTACGCCCCGCTTTCACTAGAATAGTTTTCCTTATTAGGGTAGAGAAATGACCTCACCTCAACATTTTGATGTCCTCATTGTGGGCGCCGGTATTTCGGGCATCGGCGCTGCCTACCATTTGCAAAAAAACTGCCCCAATCACTCCTTCGCAATTCTCGAAGGCCGGCCCGACCTAGGCGGCACTTGGGATCTCTTTCGCTACCCCGGTATTCGTTCTGATAGCGACATGCACACCCTGGGTTACAGTTTTAAGCCTTGGACCAACGCAAAATCCATTGCCGACGGCCCCTCGATTTTGGCATACCTTCGAGAGACTGCCGAAGAACACAACATTGGCCCACACATTCGCTTCAACCATCAAGTTTCTGACGCCCAATGGTCAAGCCAGAACAGCACCTGGACCCTGACTGCTGATGTCCAAGGAGAGTCAACAACCCACACTTGCAACTTTTTGTTCATGTGCTCCGGTTACTACAGTTACCGAGAGGGTCACAGCCCCGAATTTGCTGGCCGAGAAAACTTCCATGGCCAAATAGTACACCCCCAAGAGTGGCCAGAAGATTTGGATTACGCCGACAAGAAAGTCGTGGTCATTGGCTCAGGAGCAACCGCCATGACGCTGATTCCCGCTATGGCTGACCAAGCAGCACACATCACCATGTTGCAGCGCTCCCCCACCTACGTGGTAGCCCGACCCGACCATGACGTCGTCGCCAACCGTCTCCGTAAGTTCCTGCCCGAGAAACTTGCCTACTGGTTGACCCGCAAAAAGAATGTGTTTCGCCAAGGTTTGGTTTATCGCAAGTCTCGTACCGACCCCGAAAAAGTTAAAGAAATGCTTTTGGCCGGAGTACGAGAAGGCCTGGGGCCCGACTACGACGTAGAGAAACACTTCACCCCTTCCTACAACCCGTGGGACCAACGACTTTGCTTGCTTCCCAACGGGGACCTTTTTGACTCCATAAAGTCTGGCCAAGCTTCGGTAGTGACCGACACCATTGACACTTTTACCCCCAACGGTATTCGCTTGACTTCTGGCCTGGAACTCGAAGCCGACATCATCGTGACTGCTACTGGTTTGAATCTCGTGACCTTAGGAGAAATGAGTTTTAGTGTCGACGATCAACCAGTCGATTTTGCGCAGACCTGGAGTTACAAAGGTTTGGCCTACTCGGACATTCCTAACCTGGTTTCCTCATTTGGTTACATCAATGCCTCGTGGACGCTGCGCTCCGATTTGATCGGTGAACACGTGTGCCGGTTATTGAACCACATGCGTAAAACCGACACCACGCAATGCACCCCAAGGCTGCGGGCCAGCGACCACGACATGCCGCCACGCCCTTGGGTAGACGACTTCCCCGCCGGTTACATGAATCGAGTCATGCCGTTGCTACCTCGCCAAGGCGACCGGGCCCCCTGGCTAAACACCCAGGACTACCGTAAAGACGTCAAATTGCTGGGCAAAGCCCCCGTGGAAGATGGCGTTATGGAGTTCACCAAGCCCTCATCATGATTTAGATATTGGCCAGACCGCTTTCGAGGTCGGTTACCAAATCTTGAGCATCTTCGATACCTACCGAAATGCGCACCATGCCATCGGTGATGCCCGAAGCGGCTCGGTCTTCCGGCGGCACAACCCGGTGGGTCATAGAAGCCGGATGCTCAACCAAAGTGTCAACGTTGCCCAAACTTACCGCTAGCGAGCAAATGCTAAGCCCATCAAGAAACTGGGTAGCTGCCGAATAACTGCCCAAATCAATGGTGATCATGGCCCCAAAATCGTCCATTTGTTGAGCAGCTAAAGCGTGCTGCGGGTGGCTAGCGAGCCCCGGCCAAAGCGTGACGCCCACCTTGGGATGTGCCTCTAAGAATTCAGCCACAGTACGCGCATTGCTGCAATGTTGTTTCATGCGCAAAGGCAAAGTTTTGAGGCCAATGCTGGTTAGCCAACAATCGAAGGGGCTCGGCACTGCACCTACAAAACGGATCATGGACCCGGCGCCAGTATCCATAAACTCGGCGTCGGCACTTACTACAGCCCCACCCAGAACGGTTCCGTGGCCGTTGATATATTTGGTTGTGCTGTGCACCACCACATCGGCGCCCAAGGTTAAGGGCCGCTGCAAAATAGGGGTAGCGAAGGTGTTATCCACTACGACTTTTGCCCCATGGGCGTGGGCCAACTCGGCCGTTCGGGCAATGTCTATAACCGCCATGGTGGGGTTAGCGGGGGTCTCTAAATAGACCACCGTGGTTTCTGGGTGGGCGGCCAACTCTTGTTCTAAAAGATCCGGGTCCAGAAGAGGAACCCGGGTGTTGGTAACTCCATAGTTGGGAAGTACGTCGGAAATCAAGTGGTCGGTGGAGCCGTAGAGGGCCCGCTGGGTGATCACATGGTCCCCCGCTTTGGTGAGACCCAGCAACGCTGCGCTGACCGCACCCATGCCCGAGCCAAATATTTCTGCGTTTACTGGCTCTGAGCCTGGATAGTCAAAACCTTCCAAGGCAGCGATCTTGGCTGCTAACGCTTGGCGTGTGGGGTTCGAGCCACGGGAGTACATGTAGCCGGCCGTTTCTCCATTTCCATAAGATTCAACGGCCGCCGCATCGGCAAAAGTAAAGGTAGAGGTTTGGTGGATGGGTGCCACGTGGGCGCCCGAGGGGTCATGGGGTTCACCGGCATGTACTGCTTGGGTGGCCAGTTGATGCTTTTTGCTCATGATTTCTCCGTCGTTAGATTTTCTTCAAGGGTAGTAGCGGTCTGATACAGGAGTGCTTCGCTGTGCGGTGCCCCAATAAGCATCAAACCGATAGGTAGGCCGTCGCTAAACCCGCAGGGTATCGACATGGCCGGGTGACCGGTGTTGTTGAAAGGCCAAGTGTTGCTTAGCGGCTCACCAGAGCGAGTCATTACTTCGGCTAACCCGGCATCGGACCCCGGCAGTCGAGTAGCCCGCATGGGGGTGGTCGGCATGACCAGCAAGTCGAAATCTTCTAAAGCAGTGTCGTAGGCAGCCCGCAACTGGTTTGTTTCTTCTAGCGCTCGCCCTACCAGCGCGGTGCCGTGGCGTTGGCGCAAGATCTCACGAGACACCAACGAGACTTGTACCGATTGAGGCAAATCGTTGGGGCGGGTGCGCCACTGCGCTTGCTGGCGCAAAAAAGCTTCGTCCACCGGTTCGCCGCCCAAGGCTTGACCGTCGTTGGTGAAAATGTTGTCTATGACCAACTGGGCCAAGGCTGCAGAGATCGGTGCGCCGGCGAGATGGAGAGGTATGGAGACCTCGCTTACTGAGGCCCCTTGACTGGACAGTTGATGCACAGCCGTCCGGACAGAGTCATCAACCACAGTTTCCGAGGTGGGGCGACCAAAACCTTCGCTGACTAGGCCGATGCGTAAGCCTTGAACCCCTGAAGTTTTGGGCAACACCTGCTCGCTATTGGCCAGCACCGAAAGCACTAAAGCATTTTCTGCCACGGTGCGAGTAATCGGCCCGACATGGTCGATGCCGGGCGCCATGCCGAGAATCCCGGTATAAGGCACCAAATCGTGGGTGGCTTTCATGCCCACTAAGCCGCAAAAAGAGGCTGGCACCCGCACCGACCCGCCTTGGTCGCACCCTAAAGCGTAGTCCACTCCCCCGCTGGCCACCAAAGCAGCACTCCCCGACGATGACCCTCCGGCCGAGCGTTCAGGGTCGTGCGGGTTTAATACCGGGCCGGTGTCGCTCACATGGCTGCCTCCGGAAAAGCAATAAGCATTGCAGGTGGATTTTCCGGCGATGGTGGCTCCGGCGCCCAGGAGCCGGGTGACCACCGTGGCGTCAACTTGCGGTACATAGCCTTCAAGAATTTTTGTGCCGTTCATGAGGGGTACGCCGGCCACGCGAATGTTGTCTTTAATGGCGACGGTTTTTCCCGCTAGCGGCCCGGAGGTGGCCTCGGTTATCTCGGTGCGCACATACCAGGCGTTAAGGGGGTTTTCTTGCGCAGAGGGAACCGACCATTGGCGGCTCACCGGTTCTTGGCGACTAGTGGGAAAGTCAAGAATTCCTTCGGCGTCAGCTACTTGCCGCTGCACGGCTGCCACGTAAGCCTCTGGTTCATCAACGGAGAGACCTAAGGCTTGCGCCCGGTCAAGGATCTCTTGAGCTTCGAGTCGTTTATCGGGGGGCATCTTGTTGATCAAAAAATGAGGCGGTAACGGGCATTTGGGGGCGTTGAACGTCGAAATCTATGCTGCGAATACGCCCGCTGCGCTGCCCGGCGACCAGCAAGCCTTCGTACTCGGTGGGCATAGGGTTCGGGGCACACGGCACGGCATCGTCGGCCGAGTAAACCGAAATAAATAAGGTACGTGGCAGATCAGAGCGATTGGCTGCAGAGCCGTGCAAAAGGCGGGTGTGCATCAAACAAACAGAGCCCGCTGGCCCCGTGCAGAACACTGCTTTTTCTTTGCTTTGTTCCACTACTTGGTCGGCCACTGCACCGGTAAACAAGCCCTCATGCCAAAGGCTATAAAGCGGGCCTCGGTGTGAACCCGGCACCACCTCGAGGGCACCATTTTCTTCGGTCACTTCGTCAATCATCAACAAAGCGGTCACCAGGTCGTCGTTGGTATGCGGGGTATAAGGAAAATCTTGATGCCATTTAACTTCGGTATGACCACCGGGCTGTTTGGAATTAATCTTGGTGTGGTGCAGTTTGACATTTGGCCCGATGAGGTCCACCACACAGTCCGCCATATGGCTATCGGCCATGGTTTGGTAGTAGGCCGCTGAGGCTTCCACCGGGGCGTTCACCCGACGCAACCGGGGTTGGTCTGCGGTGTGGCCGCTTTCCATATCGAAACGAGGGCGGCCGTCCAGAGTGTCGCCGTAGGGAGCCTCATGGCTGCGGCTCTCTTGTACCCAGGCCGCGAAATCTTCTTGCATTTCTCGTAACAACTCGGTACTTACCGCTTGGTCCACTACCAAAAACCCGTCAAACCAAAACTGGTCTTTTTGTTCTTGAGTTAAGGCAGACATAAGCGTTCCTTTTGTCGGGTTCTGGCAGTCTAGACTCCGGGGCGAAAGCACCAAGACCCCCGCAAGGAGATTTCTCGTGGCCACTAGCGTAGAAAAAGATCAAGAATCGATGGCTCAGTGGCTCGGCAACGTCCCCGACAAAGAGGCCGTTAAAAACTTTGTGCACGGGCCGGGTATCGATTTGTTGGATTTGCGTTTCGACATCAATGAGTTAAAGACCGCCTTAAGCGACCTTCGCCAGGCAACAGATTTCACGGCGGCTGCCGAAGCCGACAGTTTCGGAGCGCTAGCGGTTACCCGCCGGCCAGGGGTTGAAGTGCCTACCGCCAACGATTTGTCTGGGCTCTACTGGCTACGGGCCGACGACCGCTACCAAGAAGAACCTCGCGAAGAGGCCGTAAACGAGGCCGCCTTCACCGAGTTAGTTCCTACCTTTGTCGGGACCTACTTTGAACACGTTCATCAAGAGTTGACGGCCCGCTTCCCTATAGGGCGTATGCGTTTGTTGTGGAAAGACCTCTACAACTGCAATTCGTGGCACCGAGACCCCGAGCCACGCATTCACGTACCCATCGTGTCCAACCCCGGGTCGCTGTTTGTGGTCAACAACCATTGCACCCACTTACCGGCCGATGGGTCGGTTTACTTCACCGATACCCGGGGCTACCACACCGCCCTCAACGGTGGGCTCGTTGAACGGGTGCATTTGGTAGCAACCGTTCCTTGGGTTGCTCCGGAGTGAACACGCTGGCGGAGTTCGCTTTAGATCTCACCTTTGACGACCTCCCCGACCCGGTGGTGGCCTTTACCCAACGCTGCCTGCTCGATGTTCTGGGGGTTGCCGCTTCGGGCACGACCACCGATTTATCAATACTCATTCGCCAACATGCGGTAGAGCAGTTTGCTTCGGGTGGCCGGCCCGCCCGCTTGCTCTTCGATGGTCGGCCGGTAAGCGCTGCGGGGGCCACCTTGGCTGGCGGCATGACCATTGATGCCATCGATGCCCACGACGGTCACAAACTCACCAAAGGGCATGTGGGCTGCGGGGTAGTACCCGCCGTTCTGGCCCTCGGGCAAGCCGAAACCATCATGGAGTCTCGCGAACTGCTCACCATGGTGGCTGTGGGCTACGAAATCGGCACTCGAGCAGGCATCGCTATGCACCAGACGGTGCCCGATTATCACTCTTCGGGAGCATCCATATCTTTAGCAACCGCAGCGCTGGGGGCACGAGCCCTCGGTCTTGACGGTCGGGGCCTGGCCGAAGCACTAGGTATTGCCGAGTATCACGGCCCACGCAGCCAAATGATGCGGGTCATCGACCACCCCACCATGGTAAAAGACGGTTCAGGGTGGGGTGCAATGGCCGGGATAAGCGCGGCCTACCTGGCGGCTAATGGGTTTACCGGGGCGCCGGCCATCACCGTGAAAAGCCCAGAAGTCAACGACCTTTGGCAAGACCTGGGCAGCAACTGGCGTATTTTTGAGCAGTACTTTAAGCCTCACCCGGTCTGCCGGTGGGCACAACCTGCCGTAGAAGCAGCGTTGGCTCTACGCCAAAAACATGGTTTGGATGGTTCTGAGATTTCTGAAATCAAGATCACCACTTTCCACGAGGCCTTTCGCTTAGCCACCGTGGCACCCACTTGTACAGAACAAGCCCAATACAGTTTGCCCTTTTCGGTAGGGGCCGCTCTGGCCCATGGGCAACTTGGTGTACAAGAAATAACCAAAAGTGGCCTCACCGACCAAGAAAGTTTGCGTTTAGCAGCGGCCATCACCATTGTAGAGAGCCCGGGATTCAACGCAGCTTTTCCGGCGCAACGCTTTGCCCAAGTTTCATTAATCTGCCAAGACGGAACGACCTTTGTCTCGCCCGTAACCGAGCCTCGGGGTGACCCAGAAAACCATCTGTCGTCGGCGGAGATTAACGAAAAGTTTCACCGCCTGGCCGACCCCATCTTGGGTACACATAGAGCCCATGCGCTCCGTAGTCAGGTGGCCGCACTTTCTGATGGTGGGGAAACCACCACTTTGCTTTCACTGCTTACCGAACCGGTGGCCTGAAACTTTTCTTTAAGCCACGGCCCGGCTTGGACAGGTTGATAAAGCGCCGGATGCTCGGCATCTTGGCAAGTGGGAAGACAATCTAGGAAAGCATCCCAGTTGGCCATATGAAAAAAGGCCAAAGATTGCCTTTGTTCTGAAGAAGCGGTGGTTACCCGGTGCAGGGTAGACCGCCAACGATCGTTCGTCCAACGAGCAATGGAGTCACCCAGGTTGACCACAAAAACATCTGGGTTGGGGGTAACGCTTTGCCAGTTTCCCGCTGAGTCTTGGATCTCTAAGCCCGGCACTTGGTCGGTGTGCAACACGGTGAAGGTTCCATAATCAGTATGCGCACCAGCGCGGAGAGCATTCTTAGGGGCCGCCGGCGAGTGCTTCGGGTAGTTGATGGCCCGTAGCGAACTTATGGGTTGATCAATAAGTGGGACAAAGAAATCCGTCGGGAGGTCCAAGGCCCGTGCCATGACCGCCATGAGGTGTTCGGCGACTTGCGCCATGGCCGAAAAATACTCTTCTAAGGCGAAACGCAGACCCGAGGGGCGGTCGGGCCAAAGACTGGGTGAGCGAACCCACGCCTGGTCGGGGTCATCGCCCAGCGAACCCCCACCGGTATCGGGGCCCACCGAAAAGGTTTCTTTCAAATCAGCCGGGCTAGCCATGCCCAAGGAGGCGGCCAGTCGTTCGTAGCCCAAAGGGGCGTAGCCGTAGGGGTAGCCATCGGAGGGGAAGGCCACCAGCATTTTTTCTTCGGTTGGCAAGGCAAAGAACTCCGCTATCGCTTGGCGGGCGGCCGGCAAGGTTTCCGGCGGAATAACCGATTGAGGGATGCTAAAAAAACCGTATTCGGCGCACGCTTGGCCCAAGGTAGCGGCTTGTCTTTCTGGGCTATCGGCGAAGTCAACGAGGGGGAGGTCCATAGCGGCACGCTAATGGCAAAAACTAAAGTTTTCCGTCCTGCGATGCGTGGGGCGACGGCATTTAATGCTAAAACAGGCAGGTGAACCCTAACTATTCAGCCGAATCCGACGCTTTTCGCGCCGTTGTAAAAACCTTTCTCGCCGACAACCTCCCCGATGGGTGGAAAGGCATCGGGGGCCTTGAACCCGAAGAGATCCATGACTTTTTGTCGCAGTGGCGAGTCAAGTTGGCAGAAGCCCGCTTTTTGGCGCCCTCCTGGCCGGTGGAATACGGTGGGGGCGGCATGTCTTCCTTGGAGTCGGTCATCATTGCCGAAGAGTTCGAACGGGTTGGGGCCCCTACCGGTGGCGGCAACGACGCGTTTAGCATTTCTATGTTTGGCAACACCTTGCTCATGTGGGGAACCGATGAGCAAAAAGCAGACTTTCTGCCAAAAATTATTAGCGGCGAGTACGTTTTCTGTCAAGGCTATTCCGAACCCGATGCGGGTTCGGACCTCGCTGGGTTGGGTTGCAAAGCCGAACTCGACGGCGACGAATGGATAATCAACGGGCAAAAAATATGGACGTCATCGGCCCAGCACGCCAACTGGATTTTTGTGCTTTGCCGTACCGACCAAGATGTCTCCAAGCACAAAGGGATCTCCTTTTTGGCCTGTCCGATGGATCAACCTGGCTTAGAGATTCGCCCCATCGCCATGTTGTCCGGTGATACAGAATTCAACGAAACCTTCTTCGACGAGGCTCGCACCCCCAAAGAAAACGTGGTGGGTGGAGTAAACAACGGGTGGGGCGTGGCCATGACGCTGCTGGGCTTAGAGCGCGGTGAAGCAGCAGCCACCATGCCTTTACAATTCCGAGAAGAAGCGGACAAATTGATGGCCTTAGCCAAGAAACACGGCAAAGCCGACGACCCCCGTATTCGCCAGCGTTTGGCCCAAGTGCACTGCGAAGTAGAGATCATGCGCTACATGGGTATGCGTACTTTGACAAACTTTTTAGGCGGCGGTCACCCCGGCCCACAAGAATCCACCTTTAAGTTGTACTGGTCTGAGTATCACAAACGTATGACTGAATTAGCGGTAGACATTTTGGGCGCCGAAGCCATGACCCCTACTGGTTCGTGGCGTGGACGAGCATTCCATGGCGACTGGACCGGTTCACCCAACTCTTCGACCTCTTGGGTGGGGGCTTTCTATAACGCTCGAGCCGGCACCATTTATGCTGGCACCTCACAGGTACAGCGCAACATCGTAGGCGAAATGGTGCTCGGCTTACCCAAAGAGCCGCGGGTTTAACTCTCGTACTGCTTGCTTAACAGCAGCTCCATCATTTCTCGGGCCACCATGGGTGCTGCATTCTGGTTTTGGCCGGTAACTAAGTTGCCATCGACCACCCAGTGGTTGGCTAATGGGTCACGAAACTTGGTGGCGCTTTCGAAGACCGCACCGTGGGCTCGCAGTTCGGTTTCCGGGTGGTGGGGGGTGTTGCCAATACCCAATTCGGAAATTTGCTTATCGGTCACCGCAGAGATGCGCCGACCTTTGACAAGATCTTCACCATTGGCGTCTTTAGCATTGAGCAAACCGAGAGGGCCATGGCATACTCCACCAATAACGCGGTTGAGCGCATTGGCTTCGGTCATTTTTTGACCCAAAACTTGCGAGAAACCAAAGTCAAAAGACGCTCCCCAACCACCCGCTAAAAAGACCACGTCATAGTTGGCCATATCTAGGCCTTCTATGGCTAGCGAATCGCTAACTTTTGCTTGAAATTCTTTATCACCAAGAAAACGGTCATCGCTGGGGGTGCGCAGCACCGGTTTCAGAGACTTGGGGTCCACGGGTACCACTCCCCCAAGTGGGCTCGCTATATCCACTTGCATCCCTGAATCCAGGAATGCATAGTAGGGAACGGTCATTTCGCTGGCGAAGACACCGGTAGGTTTACCAATTTCTAAGACGGCGGCGTTAGTAGCTACCACCAGGGCTCGGTGTCCGCTTAAATCAAAGTCGACCTCCGCTGCGTCTTCGGGGTGCATGCCCAATCGCTGCAGACCTTTACGAAGCAGTCGTGCGGGAGGTGGAGGTGTTTTGCTTTTCATTTTTTCCTTGGTGGGTCGCTGGGCGTAGGGCCATGGCTTGTTTCGTTCGGGCAAGCAGCGCCGTTGTTCTTGTTTTAGCCTTTCGGTCAAAATGCCAAACACTGGAGCGGCCTTTGGGTCGGTGGCCCGGTTGGTTGCTTCGTTGGGGTCAGCTTCAAGGTCGTAGAGTTCCCATTGGTCGGGCAACGCTTTGGTGCGATAAGTGGGACCACCGATACCGGTAGCGGCCATGTGACGTACCCCGGGTTCTGTCCAGGTGTCCGGGTCGTCATAGGTGCGGACGATTTTCCATAGATGGCCCAAGCCTGTAGGTTCATCATGGGTAGCCACTCGAGATACAAGCCCTTCAAAGTTCGCTGCCACGTGGGCCGGCACTTGAATACGTAATGGCATGGGCGGGTTGTCGGCTTTGCCCAGTTTGCGGGCCATTCCGCTGGCTTCGCTGTCGCCCTCCAACATGTTGTCCCTGGTCATCAAGTAAACAGACCGGCTTTCGTCGTGGTCTACTTCTTGGCGAAGCGCTGGAAGCAAGTTCTTGCCAGGCAACGGGTGCACTTCGGAAAAGGTTTTGCGCAACTCTTCAGCGGTGGACTCTTGGTCTATGCCGGCGGCCGCCAACAAGGTGGGCACCATATCCACATGAGAGGTTGCTGCGCTGTTGACCCGCTGGGGTTGTAGCGCTTGGTTCCCTAATCCGGCCACCGTGAAGGGAACCCGGGTGGCTTCGTCGTAGAGGTTGAACCATTTCTGATGGAGTCCTCCGTGTGCCCCAAGTAAATCGCCATGGTCGGAAGTGCGCACCAGCAGCGCATCAGTGGAACCATTTTCGGTGACCGCTCGGCGCACTTGGTCAATGGCGGAGTCGCCCTCGGCGTGCAGGCGATAGTAGAGATCACGGTATTCTTGCGCATTTTTCTGGTAGGTCTTGGTCACCACCGCCGGCGGCCCATAACCCGAGGGGTAGGCCGAGCGGTAAGCGATTTGGGCGGCTGGTTTGCTGGCCAGGTCTTCGTCATCGGTGGGCGAAGGGGGTACCGCAGGCGGGTCTAGAGACGACGGCTCAAAAGGAAAGCCCCGCCGTTGCCAAGCAGGGAAAAGTACGATGTCGTGCGGGTTCACAAAACTCGCCACCAGTAAGAACGGTTTTTGAGCGTCGACTTCGCCGGCAGCCCTACGGGCGTAGCGGTCTTTGAGCCAGGCCACCACTCGTTGGGCAATGAGCGGGTCGCGACAGTAACCCGAATTGGCCAGTATGCCCCCGTGGGGCTCTGGGCCTACCCAACCTGAGAAGCCAAAGGAACCTAACGGGTCGGCATCAAGGTAGGTAGTAACCGCTTGTTCATCAACAACACCCTGGGCGTCGTTGGTGGCCAATGGTTGACCGGTTTCTGGGTCGAAAAGATCGGCATGAGATATGTGCCATTTTCCGTCGTAATGGGTGTCGTAACCAGCGGCCCGAAACCAGTTGCCCAAGGTGGGCACTTCGTGGGGGCGCAGCCAGCGCAGGCGGCTGTCGTTGGCCATTTTTCCTAAACCATCGGTTTGAGTGACCCCATGAACGTCGGGGTATTGCCCGGTAAAGAGGGTGGGACGACTGGGCACACAAGCCAAAGAACCGGTGTAGTGGCGGCCAAAGTCCACCCCATTATCGGTGAACCATTTTCGACCGCCCAGGGTGTCGCTGCGCCACTGAGTAAGGGCCTCCGACTCGTAACTCGGGGCGGCCCGTTCTTCGTCGGTCATGATGATGACGATGTCGGGTTTATTCATGAGAGTTCTCCGATGCGCTTGGTGCAGTTAGTGCGGCGGCTAGCCCGCTGAGCATTTGTTCGGCGGCTTTGGCCATCTTGCGGCCCACCGCTTTGGCGATCACTTTTTGTGGTGGCCGTGGCCCGGCATCTATACGGGTGGCCAAGGTCACCAAGGTGCCTTGCGAGTTTGATTCGAGCGTCCAGGTGTTAGATAACAATTTAATAACCGGGGGCAGTCCGGTGATGCGGTAAGCCAGCGAAGTTTCTGGCTGCCAGATGGTGACGGTTTCTACCACCACGTTGCGGCCACTTTGAATACGACGCACCGTGCCCAAGCCCGAGGTCTGGTCGGAAAGCAAACAGGAATGGTCCACGTTGTCTGCCCAACCGCTGATGGCCCCAAAATCGCTAAGCAAAGCCCATACTTCTGTAGCCGTTTGGGGCACTTGGGTTTGGTCGGTGAGTTCGATCATGCCTTTATGAAATCAACCAAGAGAGCGCCCAGTTCGGGGCCGCAGTCTTCTTGCACGAAGTGTCCCCCACCTTCCATGGTGGTGTGGGGTTGGTTTTGCGCACCGGGGACGAGCTTCCTAAAGGGGCGATCTCCCCCAAGAGTCACGGGGTCTTGGTCGCCAAAGCAGCAAAGAAATGGCCGGTCAAATTTCTTTAAGGCTTCCCATGCTTCTCTATTGGCTGAGGCTTCCACATCATCTGGAGAGGTACAGACCAGAGAAGGCCAAATGCGGGCCCCTGCTTTGTAACTGTCGTCAGGAAAAGGAGCGTCGTAGGCGGCCATGGTTTGTTCAGAAAACCCTTGAACACTCCCCCCGCTAGCGATCTTTCCGACGGAAAACTCTGGGGAGGTTTGGCTAAAAGCTTGCCACTGTAAAAAGGCCTCGCTGGCCGGGTGGTCGCCGGTGGGGAGCCCCGTATTACTAATGGCCACCCGGGCAAAGCGTTCAGGCTGGGCGGCTACCAGACGAAGCCCAATGAGGCCACCCCAATCTTGGCCGAAAAAAGTTATGTCTTCAAGGTTGAGTTCGTCAAAGATCAACGCCGACATCCACGCCACATGGCGAGCGTAGGTGTAGTCAGATTTCTGGGTGGGTTTATCGCTACGTCCAAAACCAACTTGGTCGGGGACAATGACTCGGTGGCCCGCCGCTAGCAGGGGGGGCATCACTGAGCGGTAGAGGTAACTCCAGACGGGTTCTCCGTGCAAAAGCAGCACCGGGGCGCCGTCACGGGGACCTTCGTCAAGGTAATGCACCCGCAAGGTGCCGCCGTCTTGGTCGCTGATTTCTGCATAATGCGGGGCATAGGGGAAATCCGGGAGGTCAGCAAAGCGCTCATCGGGGGTGCGGAGGGTTTCCATGGGTTTCTACTTTCTTGGTGATTATTGCCGAGACATTTCGGCTTGGGCTTGGGCGCGTGCTGCTTCTATTGACTGGCGTGAGAGCAACTCAATTTCTATTTGCTGCAAGGTGCCCGCGAAGGCAAAGGGGCTTTGGTATTGCGTGGACACTGCGGACCCGTGGTCGTAGCCGATACTGGAACCCACCGAAGAAATGACCCCCATGTAAAGAGGCAACTCAGCCAGCGCTCCGGGGCTTCCATCTATGGAAAGTTGCATGGTGCCGGTGCGGGCCCCGGTGCGCCGCAACTGGGCAACTAGGGTGCTGTTTCCTTCGGGGACCGGCCCGGGCCCTCTGACTACGGTGCGTTGACCAAAGGCGTTGTATTCCATAACCAATTGGCTGTCCAAGAGGAAAAAACTGATGCCAGAGTTTTCGGTACCCGTGGCCCAGAGCACACCCTCTTGACCTGCTTGCCGGTCAACTTGTGCCGTAAGGTCAAAGCTTCGCCCGCCAATAGCCGCCGAGGCCTGAGCGGGAATAGGCAACATGGGCGGGCGGTAGACATAGCGCCGATTGGTGGGGTGAGGCGAGAGATCACGAAAACGTGGCCCAAAGAGCGTAAGGCCACGGTCGTCGAGTGGTAAAACCCCGTGGCGTTGGGCTTCGTCCCACCAAAGAGCTTTGAGTTCTTCAAGTTTTTCGGGATGGGCATCAGCCAGGTCGTTGCATTCTGAGGCGTCGACGGCCAGGTCGTAGAGTTCCCATGGTTCGGTGTCGTAGTCGGCGTCGGGCAGGTGGCGACACACTGCTTTCCAGTTTTCGGCTACCAGAGCGCGGCTACCGGCCATCTCAAAATATTGCAAGGTGTTGACCGCCGGGTGGTCTGCTGCGTTGAGCAACGGAGCAAAGGAGTGACCGGTTACCGGGAGTTGCTCTACGCCGTTGAAGGTTTCTGGTGGCGCAATGCCAAGGAACTCGTAGATGGTGGGGGCAATGTCAGCCACGTTGACAAACTGGTGGCGTTTAGTACCTTGTTCAGATTCATTGACGCCTTGGGGCCAGTGGACGATCATGGGAACATGCACTCCGCCTTCGTGGGTGTTTTGCTTGTACCACTTGAAGGGAGAGTTCCCGCATTGGGCCCAGCCCCACGGGTAGTTGGTGTGGCTTTGAGGTCCACCGATGGTTTCGATGTCTTTGATGGCTTCTTCGGGGGTTTCGAGAATCCCGTTAAAGAACTTCATCTCGTGCATGACCCCGAATGGTCCACCTTCTTGTGAGGCTCCGTTGTCGGCTAACAAAATTAGCAGCGTGTTGTCGAGTTGGCCGAGGTCGTCCAAACCTTGCACCAGTCGGCCGATTTGATCATCGGTGTGGTCGAGGAAAGCAGCGAAGGCTTCTTGGAGGCGGGCCGCCAACCGTTGTTGCGTTTCGGGTAGTTCGTCCCATGGTTCAACCCCGGGGTTGCGGGGAGCCAACTGGGTTTCGGCGGAGATAACGCCCAGGGCTTTCTGCTTGTCGAACCAGCGCTGGCGCACCACATCCCAGCCTTCATCAAAGGCGCCCCGGTATTTAGCCAGGTACTTTTCTGGGGCTTGGTGGGGGGCGTGGGTGGCTCCGAAGGGGACGTAGCTAAAAAATGGGCGGTCGGGACGCACCCCTTTGCTGTCCGTGATCATGCGCAGGGCCTGGTCAATGATGTCTTCGCTGACGTGGTAGCCGTCTTCTGGTCTGGCAGGTGGTTCGATGGGGTGATTGTCGGCCACTAGGTCGGGGTAGAACTGGTCGGTTTCGCCTTCCAAAAAGCCGTAGAAACGGTTGAAGCCTTTTCCGAGCGGCCAGTGGTCAAAGGGGCCGGCGGCCGAGCACTGTTCCATGGGGGCCAGATGCCATTTGCCGGTGCAAAAGGTGGCGTAACCGGCGGCACCTAATACCTCGGCCAAGGTAGAGGCTTGGGGCGAGATGTGCCCGAGTTGGTGGGGAAAACCCGTGGTGAAGTTTGACACCGAGCGCATACCTACGGCGTGTTGCGAGCGGCCGGTAAGCAATGAAGCTCGAGTGGGTGAACACAAGGGGGTCACGTGGAAGTTGGTGAACTGCAAGCCACCGGCCGCCAACTGGTCGATGTTTGGGGTGTCAATGTCGGAGCCGTAGCAGCCGAATTGGGCAAAACCGGTGTCGTCAAGCAGCACTACCACCACGTTGGGAGCCTCTTGGCCGGGGTGCGGGGGCTCAACGAAACTTGGGGTGGACTCAGCGAGAGTTCTTCCGATGCGGCCGGTGAAGGTTTCTGGGCTAACGGTCATTTTTCCTCTTGTTTGCTCTTGGCTGTCCAATACTATAACTTATGAGAGTAGGAGTATCAATACTTTACTCTGACCTTCTTATGAACGCCCTCACCCCAAACCTCAGTAATCAACAACCAAGTGATGGCCGACGCGCCCGAAGCCAGCGGGGGCGCCTGGCCGCCTTAGAGGCGATGATCGACCTTCTTAATGACGGGCATACGCCCCCCTCGGCCAGCCAAGTGGCCCAACGGGCCGGCATTTCGGTGGCCACCCTGTTCCGCTATTTTGAAACGTTGGAAGACCTCCGTAAATACGCCACCCAACAGTGCCTGGAGCGCTTCGCTCACCTTTTTGAGATCCCACAAGTAGGTATGGGAACTACCGAAGAAAAAATCGCCGCCCTGGTGGCTAGCCGCCTTGATCAATACCAAGCCATTGGGCCCATTGCTCGACTCATTCGCTGGCGGGCCTTTGACGCTCCCGAGGTTCGCTCTACCTTGGCTCAGCAGCGCCAAAAGCAACGACAGCAACTGGCCACACATTTTGCTAAAGAGATGAACTCTCTCTCCCTCCGAGAGGAGGAAGATCTACTGGCCTCACTGTTTGCTTTAACTTCTTTTGAGGCTTGGGATCAACGGACCGAGGACCAGCAACACAGCAGCAAGCGCATTGCCAGCAGTTGGGAAAAAACCCTCGCCCAATTACTGGCTGCCCCTTAAGCCAGGGTCTTGCCGTGGCCTCTCTTCAAGGCCTCCCCAACAATCACCTCAATGATCATGACTGCTAAGAAACCACCGTGTCGCTATAGGTCAAACCTTCAGGAGTCACCTCAATGCGGGTGATGGTGATATTTTCTTCTGCCGTACCGAAGTTCTTTATGGTGGTGAACATATTTTTGTCTCGATAAACGTTGGCCGAAGACAACGAGCCGGTCATGAACTGACGAAACTTGGCCTTGCGCACCAGATCCGAGACCTCCACCATGTCTACCTCGTGAGTGTGGCCGCAAAAAACGGCTTCGATCTGGTTATCCAAAACAAAATCGGCTACCCGTTTTGAATCAATCAAAGGGTCAGGGTCGGTCACCACAATGGGGTGGTGGGCCAACATGATGGCCCGGTCATAGGTGCGGCGAGCCATTTCATCGGCCATGGCATACAAGAACTGTTCCTCAACTAGGCCGAAGTCGCTTTGAAACTTGTTGGTGTCTAGGCACAGAATCAATACTTCTTCTTGCCCGATGGTGAATTGTCGAACAAAGTTGACGTCGGCCATGTATTCGCTGAGGTTCATCTTTTGTGGGTCGTGATACACCTTGGGTTTGGTCACCTTGGAGGGGTCTTTGGGTTCCAAAAAGGGCCCGCCGTAAAGGTATTGGCGAAAGAGTTCTTGGGAGCGTTTGGCATATTTGTCGTGGTTACCCATGATGGAAACCACGTTTGGACATTGCAAGCCCGAAAGAAACGCCTGCACCGCAGCAAACTCGTCGGGCAAGGAGTCAGAGGTGGAATCACCGGTGTTGAATACCAGGTCAGCCTCAAAAACATTCAGTCGATCCAAAAGCTCTTGGTCGTCGGCCAGCCAGTGGTAAGGGCCAAAATGCAGGTCCGTAATATGAAGAATGTCCACGGGCGGAGACTAACCGCTACGGCCAACCCGAGCGACCCAATAGCTACAAATTTTGGCCAGCGGCAGAACCGGAATCCCGTGTATCTCGGCTACAGATGCCAGCCAGTCATCGTAGGTAACCATTCCAGCAAAGCTTGAAGCGGCCCTTTGGGTGGTGCAGAGGGTTGCGCTACCGGCCTTCCCCTATCGGTAATGACGTCGTCTCTCCGGCGGTGGCTTGTGCCATTACCGCTGAGGCATTTTGATTTAACGCTCGAATCCCTACTTTTTCCATGTGCTCCACATATAGCGCAAAGTTCTCTTGGGTAGGAAGGTATTATTCCATATGGAACTCAAGATAAATGGCGTGGCTCGCGACGGAGCAGGGGTAGCTCGATCTGAAGATGGCCAGGTGGTCTTCGTGGAGGGTGCTTTGCCCGATGAAACGGTGACCGTCGAGTTAATCAAAGTAAAAAAACGCTGGGCCCGTGCTCGAGTTCTGGAGGTCCTTACCCCTTCTTCTTTGCGTATTCCAGTCTCTTGCGTTGCCCAACATGCGGGCTGCGGAGGGTGCGACCTGTTGCACCTCTCCCCTGATTCGCAGTTGGCCATGAAAGCCAACATTGTGCTTGACCAGTTAGAACGAGCCCAGGTAGCGGCCCCCACACCTTCTCTTTGGCCCTTAGTTGACGACCAGGGGCGCACCACAGTGCGGGCCATCATCAAAGACGGAAAAGCTGGGTACCGCATGCGAGGCTCCCACGAGGTGATTTTGCCAACCAAGTGCGAGGCCCTCGACCCTCTGGTTGAAGAAATCTTACTTGACGGCCGTTTCGGCGAAGCCAGCCAAGTCACCATTCGGGTAGGGAGTCGTACCGACGATCGTCTGGTGCTTGTTGAGGGCGATCCAGAGGAAGTCAGCGTGCCTTCTGATGTTTTAGTGGTTAGCGCCAAAGAACTAAGCGAGGGTCGGCGGGCCTGGATTCACGAAGAAGCGGCGGACCGCAAGTGGCGTATTTCAGCTCGGTCGTTCTTTCAGAATCGGCCGGCCGGGGTTGATGCCTTGGTTTCCGTGGTATCGGGCATGGTCGATGCGCTGGGCACCGATGGCCCTATGGTCGACGCCTACGCCGGAATCGGAGTTTTCGCTGGCACGGTGGGGCATGGTCGTTCGGTGGTGGCTATTGAGCGTAATAGTCACTCCATAGCCGACGCTCGGGTAAACCTCGATGCCGAGTCGGTCAAGATCATTAAGGCACCGGTAGAAAGTTGGAATGCTTCGCCTGCTGCGCTGGTCATAGCCGACCCAGCTCGTGAAGGGGTGGGCAAGGCGGCCATGGCCACTTTGCTAGCTGCCGAACCAAGCTTATTTGTTCTCGTCAGTTGTGAGCCCGGTGCTTTCGCCGCTGATGCGGCACTTCTGGCCGCAGGTGGGATGCGCCTTGAGCAACTCACCGTGGTGGATATGTTTCCCGGGACCACTCACGGCGAAACGGTCGGCGCCTTCATCGCCTCCTAACAAACCGACCTAAGGTCAGGCCCCAAACTCGGTTTCACCTAGAGGTGGTTAACGCTGGGTGCCGACTTTTAGTTCGTTAAACGCCACGCCACGATCTATAGAAATATCTCGGGGAAGGCCTAAAACCCGGTCACCAATGATGTTGCGCTGGATCTCGTCGGTACCGCCGGCTATTGAAGCGGTGAACGAACCTGCCGTGTGCTTAGCTAAATCGTAGCCGTGCGGGTCCTCAGGATCCCAAGCTTGCGAACAGGGTCCTGCCATATTCATCAATAATTCTCTTACCCGCCACTGGATGACCGAGCTAAAGAGTTTACCCAGCGAACCACCCGGGCCCGGGGCTTTACCACTTTGCATTTCGGCTCGAGTGCGCAGAGAGACCAGTGCTTTAGTGGTTTCCATAGAATAAATACGCATCAGGTCTTGACGAACGTTCAGGTCTTCAAGCATTCCGTTGGCTTCGGCGGCTTCCTTTAACATCTTGTAATTGGGTTGACTGATTTTTCCGCTGCCTGCCGTACCAATAGCTACTCGTTCGTACATCAACATGGCCGTGGCTTGGTTCCACCCGTTGTTTAACTCACCCAGCAGGTGGTCAACCGGTATCCGTACATCGGTGAAGAAAACTTCGTTGAAATGACTTGAGCCGTCGATTTGGTGAATGGGCCGCACCTCAACGCCCGGAGCGTCCATGGGCAAAATAAACATGGAAATACCGGCGTGCTTGACGACGCTGGGATCGGTGCGAGCAATGAGTACGGCGTAATCGCTGACTTGAGCCAAAGTGGTCCATACTTTTTGCCCGTTGATGATCCACTCCTCGCCGTCGCGTTCGGCTTTGGTTTGCAAACTGGCCACGTCAGATCCGGCCCCGGGCTCCGAAAACATTTGGCACCACAGGGTGTTGCCCGCAATGATGTCAGGCAAAAACTTAAGCTTTTGTTCTTCGGTGCCAAAGTCGTTCATAACCGGCAAGCACATTCCGTGGCTAATGATGAACTCATTGCTCATGGTTGGGAAGTGCGCCGCCTCTTCTCGATAAATGCGGTCGTGGGCACGAGTTAGCCCTGCTCCCCCATAGGCCCGATCGAATACCAATCCGCCCAGCCCGGCTTGAGCCAACTTGCCATGAAACGCTTTGGAGGCCGCCAAATCAGCGTCCGGATGAGTATTTTCGACCAGGAACGAGCGCACTTGGCTACGGAACTCGTCACTTTCTTCTGCGGAAAGGGTTTCTTGACTCATGAAATCTTCTTTGTTAGGCGTCGAGAGAAACCCTAAACGACCTTTATCCTCAGCGCCCAACCCGAGTCAGTCCGTGGGCAAATTTTCTAAGATTTCTTGGTTAATTATTTCGGGAAAGTCTGCGTCGCCTAAGTAGCGGAAGTATTCGTCAAAATAAGGCAGCGGCGTGTCGGGGCACATGAAGACACACACCACCTCACCGTTTTCGTTGCGCAGTTGATCCAACGCACTGGCCTGTTGTTGCTGTTCGAGGTAAGCCAGCAACCCCACCAGAGATAGCCCCGAACTGGGGCCCACGTAGATGCCGTTGCGTGACAGTTCCATGCTAGAGCGGTAGGAATTCTCTGTGGTGGCCACCTGCTGGGCATCTAAATGAGGCGGCCAATCAAAACCGATAAGGCGTAGCAGCAACTCGGTGCGGGGGCCCGGCACATAGTTGTCGGGAGCCCGTTTCACCCCCACCACTTGGATAGCCTCGTTGGCCTCCTTGAGGTACCGAGAGTTGCCGATCATGGTGCCGGTGGTGCCGAGACCTCCACAAAACACCGTGATTTTCCCGCGGGTTTGCTCCCAAATCTGTCGGCCAATCCACTGGTAGTGGGCTTCGGGGTTGTCGGGGTTGGTGTACTGGCCGGGGTTCATCCAGCCCTCTTGGCTTCCCATTTCTTTAGCTTTGTAGATACCGCTGCACTGGTCTGTCTCGTCGGGTTCATCAGGCTCTTGGTTGACTATGGGGGTAATGCCAAAAAACTGCAGCATCTGAATTTTTTGCCAACTGGCTTCACTGGGCACTATGGCCATGGTCCGCTCAATGCCAAACTGACGAGCGGAAACCGCTAACGCAGCCACCGTGTTACCCGAAGAGTTTTCGATAATCGTTTCTACACCTTCTAACTCTCCCCGTTGAGCAGCGGCGGCCATCATGTTGAAGGCCGGAATGACTTTCACGTTGTGCAGCGGGGTGAAGGTCATGAGTTTGGCCATGATGCGCACCCCCTGGCTGGCGAAGGGGTTTAGGTGCGGCGGCAACTCAACCATAGGCAGATAAGCCAACTTCCCGGGGTTCATGAAATCTTGTACGGCTTGGGGGCCAGTAAAAACGTTTAAACCGTCGGTGGGCATAGCGAATCCGCTCTTATGAAAGTCTGGCTAACAAACAGCTAGCCGCAGCAGCCGCTGGCTTCTGCGCCGGTGGCTTCGGCTTCCAGGGAGGAGATGATTCCGTGGGTCCAGCAATCGTCGGCGCCTGCTGCTTCACGCATGGTCAAGGCAAAGACGTAGCCGATTTCTGCTTCGGTGGCTCCGGCGGCTAAAGAACCGACAAAGTGTTTGCGTACGCAGGGCTCGGAGCGGGCTTTAATAGACAAGGCAAAGCGGATCAGTTCATCAGTTTTGGCATCTACGGTGCGGGCTGCGTTGAGGGCCTGGTCGAGGTCGCCCAAAGCCGCGGCAAAGGGGGCCATGTGAGTGCCTAAGAAGCCTTGACTGCATCCGGTGGCTTCGGGCTCTACGCCACAGCAACTATCGGTGGTGGGGATGCCAAGGTCGGTCATGACTTTTTTCCTTTGTCAGATTGATGTTTATCAATATGACTCTATAGTGGAAAAATGGAAACCATCACCTGCGGGCCGTTATTGTCCACCACCCTCAACGATTCAGAAATTGATCAACTGACCCAGACCCTTAAGGCACTAGCCGACCCGGTACGCCTCAAGTTGGTCAACTTGATTGCCACGGGAGGTGAGGCCTGTGCCTGCGACTTCCCCGCAGCCGTCAACAAAGATCAGTCCACGGTAAGCCACCACCTAAAAGTACTGACCCTGGCCGGTGTAGTCGAGCGCCAACAACGTGGCAAGTGGGCCTGGTACCAGGTCAATAACGACCTCCTTGCCCAAACCTGTGCGGTGCTCTGTTGAAACTCTCCCCCGATGCCCAGGCTTTTGACCCACCCAGTCTTGACCACCACTTTGGCGGCGGCACTGGCCTACTCCCCCTATGGATAGCCGAGCCATATCTTGACTTGTCGCCCGAAATCACTGCTGCTTTAACTGAGCGTGCTGCTACTGGTTGGTACGGATACCAAACCCGATCCTCTGCTCTGGCCGAGAACTTTTGGATATGGATGCACCAACGCCACCAGTGGGACGGCCACGGTGTACAAACCCTGACCAGCCCTAGCGTGGGGAGCTCATTAGGGGTTTTACTGGAACAAATGACCAAACCAGCCGATGGGGTCATCATACAACCACCGGTGTTTACCGACTTTAAGACCTTGGTCAACTCGGCCCAACGGTCTGTGGTGCGTAACGGGCTACTCTTCAAAGACGGCCAATATCGTATGGATTTTGCGGGCCTAGAGGCTATGGCCGCCGAACCTTCCACCACCGCGCTCATTCTATGTAACCCGCACAACCCAGTGGGGCGAGTATGGGACCTTAACGAACTTCAGCAACTGGCGGCCATTTGCGCCCACCACAAGGTGTTGGTCATCGCCGATGAAATCCACGCCGACTTGATTTTGTCCCCGCATAGTTTTACCCCTTTTGCCAGGGCAGCTCAAGGCAGCGGAGTGCGTTGGGCGGCCTTACACGGACCCATCAAAACTTTCGGCCTAGCCGGTCTTTGCGACACCTTGCTCATTACCGATGATTCTGAAATCGCTGAACGCTTTGAGCAGCGAAGTTCACAGCTTCACCTCACTCGTAACAACGTATTTGCTCTTACCGCATTCGAAACCGCCTACGCCAGCGGTGCCCCTTGGCTTGATCAACTGCTGGACTTATTGGCCGCCAACGTGCGCCTCCTTCAAGAAACCCTGCCCCCTGAGATTGCCTTAGTTGACCTCCAAGGCACCTACCTGGCCTGGCTCGATTTTCGGGCTCTTGACATGGAAGTGCCAGCCTTAGCTCATTGGCTCGGCCACTCCGCCCGCTTAGGGCTCAGCCCGGGCCACTGGTTTGGCCGAGAAGGAGCCGGTTTTGCCCGCATGACCATCGCCGCCCCCACCGACCAAGTTCAAGATGCCGTTAAGCGTTTGACTCAGGCGGTCGCTCAACGCTAACTGGCCTCTTTGGCCCGAAGCTTGCGCAACCGCTCTCCCCGGCTTACCACCAAGGGGTCGAAATCGTCGCCATCCGGGGCAATGCTGGCCGGGTCAATAAGTTGCTGCCCCATGTAGATTTCGGCTATCAACGGCCGGTCAAGGATTTCTCCGGCGCAGAAAACCCCCCCACTCATGGCGCCAGCAATGCCGTGACCGCTTACCGTGTTGGCACCCACCACCCAAAGGCCGTCTATTTCGGTGCGGTAGGAAGGCCGATGCTTACCTATTTGCTCTGGTGAGTGCTGGTAGCCATAACTGGTGCCGCCCGTGCCGTGTATATAGCGCTCGTGCGACAAGGTAGTGGCCGTTTCGATGTGCACGATGTGGTCACGCAACGGCCCAAACACCGTTTCCGCAGCATCAAGTAGTTTCTCGGTGAATGCTTCCTTTTTGGCTCGATAAGTTTGGTTTCGGCGGTATTGGCCACCATCGGCGGGACCCGCTTTGACCCCCCAGTAATCGTGTCCCCGGGGGGCCAGCGACATGATCTGGAAGTTGGTGTGGCCCGGAGGGCAAAGTGCAGCGTTTCCTGGGTCTTTGCGTGAAGCCAAGGCAATATAGGCAAAAGGCACCTGCCCACCCGGAAGCCGTCCCTGATCAAGTTCAGCGTAGTACTCGTCGGTTTCGTACCCTGAAAACAGAAAATAGTTTGTGTTGGGGCCCGTTAACTCTTTGTTTACCACCACGTAGGTGCAAACCAGGCCCAAGGTCATGGTGGCTTCTTGTGCCCATCGGACGGTGGCTGGAGCCAGGTGTTCCCGGCCCACCAAGTGTTCAACAGTACGCCGATAATCGGCGTTGCTTACCACCAAGGGAGCTGCCAGAAGCGATCCGTCTTCCAAAACAACCCCGGTGGCTTTTCCATTTTCTATGGCAATGCGTTTCACCGGTTCGATACAACGCACCTCTCCCCCACAGGCCTCAATGGCTTGCACCAACCGGGCGGCCATCATCTGCCCACCGCCCTGCGGGTAATAGGCGCCGTTCATGTAGTGTCCGATAATGGCGGCGTGCATGGCTACCGCGGTTTGGCGAGGGCCACCGGCATAAAGACCCGACCAGTGGTCGAGTACGGCGCAAAGCTTCGTTGACATTTCACATTCGTCAAAGAGTTCGTTCAAAGGCCGGGTAGCCCACTGTTCAAAGGTCGGGCGTTCTTCGCCGAATATTTTTCGTGCTTCTTCGCTAACCGTGCGTAAAATGCGTAGGCACTTTTCTACCCCAGCTTTTTCGTGAGGAAACTGCTCAACGAGACGCTCTTGATATTTGTCCCAACTGGCTGGCACCCGAAAAGTAAAGTCAGGAAAGCGTAGGGTGTCAAAGCAATCGGTGTCCATAGGCAAAAAGTTCATGCGCCCGGCCAGACCCAAGGCGGCAAAGACGTTGGTAAACAAACCGCCGGGCCCGCCCTCACCGAGGTAATGCACGCCGACATCAAACTCGTACCCATCACCTTCGTGTTGGCGACGAAAAATCTGCATATTGCCGCCCGCCCGGTTATGACGCTCCACGACCAGTACGCGTTTACCGGCACTAGCTAAACAAGCCGCCGTGGTTAGCCCGCCAGGACCTGACCCCACCACAATGGCATCCCAACTTTCGGTGGGTTCACTGTCCACGATGCTCCCTCTCTCTTCTCGGCCAACGCTCAACGGTCGAGTTCTTCAATAAATTTATCGATTTCTTCTTCGGTGTTGTAGTAGTGCACGGAGGCCCGAACCACGGTGGGTAACCCACGGTGAGCGAGGTCAAAGCGGGCATAGTTGGGCGTTGAAGTAGAGGTATTGATACAGGCCGCGGAGAGTTTGTCTTTGATTTGCTCTGCAGTTTGGCCGACCATCCCAAAGGTGACGATGCCGCCGCGTTGAGTGCCCTTATCGTGAACAGTTACCCCAGAAACCCCTTTCAGCCTGCTCCGCAAGACCGCTCCTAAATCTTGTAGCCGCGCTGCTGTTGCATCCACCGAAAGCTCGAGGGCGTAGTCCACAGCGGCTCCAAGACCCAACTTGCCAGCGTAATAGGTTTCCCAATTTTCAAACCGGCGCGCATCGGCGCGGATTTCGTATTCCCAGTCGTCGGTCCAGGCGGCAGAGTGCAGATCTAAAAATGGTGGTTCAATACGCTCTAAAGCCCGCTCATTAACATACAAGAACCCCGTGCCTCGGGGGCCACGCAAAAACTTGCGGCCCGTAGATGACAACACATCACAACCAATGGCCTGAACATCAACGGGAATCTGCCCCACCGACTGACAGGCATCCAGTACAAAAAATGTCTGGTAGGCATTACAGAGTGCGCCAACCTCCTCCGCTGGGTTGATCAGCCCACCACTGGTTGGGGCGTGGGTCATACAAAGCATGGTCGCTCCCCGAGCAAGTTCTTGATCAAGGTGCTTTAAATCAATTTGGCCAGTTTCATCGTCGTCGATCAACACGATTTCTAAGCCGTGGCGTTTTTGTAGTTGTAGTAAGGCAATCACATTGCTGGAATATTCTGCTCGGCAAGTTAACACCCGGTCACCGGGTTCAAAGGGGTAGCCATAAACTGCCATGTCCCAGGCCCGAGTAGCGTTTTCTATGATGGCGATTTGGTTGGGTTGGGCGCCGATCAGCGTGGCGATGGACTGGTAAACCGCTTCGAGGCGGTCATGTGCTTCGTCTGATGCCTCATAACCACCGATGGCGGCTTCTCGGTGAAGGTGCTCTACCACGGTGTCCACCACCACCTGAGGGGGAAGGGCGCTCCCCGCATTGTTGAAATGGATGACCTCAGCCACCCCCGGAGTGTCATGGCGAACTTGTTCTATCGGAAAAGCTTGGTCAAAAAAAGTAGTCATGGCCCCACCTTAAACCCCTTGGACCCCGTACCTTGACTCTTGTCTTCAGGGTTGCGCTACGGTTGCCGCACTACCAAAGGAACCCCATGAGGACACCGCTCACCAATCCATCCGCTACAGCCGTTGGACCCTATAGCCATGGCATAGATGCTGACCCGTTGGTCTTTTGCTCGGGGCAGACTCCCCTTGACCCGACCACCGGCCTCTTGGTCGAAGGCTCCATTGGCGACCGAACCGCCCAGTGCTTCTCCAACCTTTTCGGCGTATTAGCGGCGGCTGGCCTGGGGCCCGACCAGGTGGTCAAGGTCAACGTATACCTCACCAATATGGACGATTTCGTCGCCATGAACGAGGTGTATGCCACTCAGTTTGCCGAGCCCTACCCAGCGCGCACCACCATTGGGGTGGCCTCCCTGCCTTTGGGTTCAGACATTGAGATCGAGTTGATAGCCCGGCACCCCACGGTTTAGCTTTCATCCACCAGAAAACGGTTTAGACTCCACTCATGAAACTCCCAGAAAACCCGGTACGCGGTTTTACCAATCAAGAGTTTTCGGAAAGAACCACCGCAGCGCAAACCATGATGGCTGCCCAAGGCCTCGATGCTTTGTTGGTTTGTACCGAACCCGAGGTGCGCTACTTCACTGGTTTTCATACCCCCTTTTGGCAAAGCCCGACCCGCCCATGGTTCGTAGTCTTGCCGGCAACGGGTAAGCCCATTGCCGTCATCCCCGGAATCGGTGGTGCCTCCATGGCGGCCACTTGGGTTGATGACATCCGTACTTGGCCCGCCCCTCAGCCCAATGACGACGGGGTGTCGTTGCTGGTGGAATGCCTGCGAGAAACTGCTGGCCCCCAGGGAAAGATCGGCCTGCCCATGGGCCCCGAGACCCATGTGCGTATGCCGCTAAAAGACTTTGACCAAGTACGCGCTCAAGTTGGCGGATTTATCGACGCCACGGACATTATTCGTTCTCTCCGCATGGTTAAATCACCAGCAGAGATTGCTAAGCACCAGCAAATCTGTCACATCGTATCCGATGCTTTTGATGCCCTCCCCAACTTGCTGGCTACCGGCATGACCGAGCGGCAAGCTTTTGCCGCCTTTCGTGAGGAAATCTTGCGCCAGGGTGCAGACGCAGTGCCCTACTTGGTCGGGGCCACCGGCCCGGGTGGCATCGACGACATTATTCGCCAGCCCACTGACCGCACAATTGGCGCAGGTGACCTGTTGATTTTCGATACCGGGTCCACCCACGACGGTTACTTCAGCGACTTTGACCGTAACTTTGCTTTTGGCCATGCCGACCAAGGAGCCCAAGATGCTTACCAAGCGGTGTGGGAAGCTACCGAAGCCGGTTTCGCTGCCATTGCTCCCGGAGCCACCACCACCGAAGTTTTCCAAGCTATGAACAAAGTACTCCAAGCCCATGGTTCGCTGGGTAACGACGTAGGCCGCTTGGGGCATGGCTTAGGCATGCAGGTCACCGAGTGGCCCTCTCACACTGCCAACGACGACACAGTCATTGAACAAAATATGGTTCTCACTCTTGAGCCCGGCCTCTTGTGGGCGCCCGGCAAGGCCATGGTTCACGAAGAAAATCTGGTGGTAACGGCCCACGGGGCTCAATGGTTGAGCCGCCGAGCCGCCCCAGAATTGCCTATTATCTAACAACAACCGAGAGGACACTCATGGACAACCAGCCTTTGAGCGAAGAACAAATGCAACAGTTTTGGCAAGACGGCTATCTGCTTCTTGAAGATGTCGTCACCGCTAAACAACTCGCTGACCTTCGGGTTGATTTCGAACTATGGCGTCAAGAGAGTCGTCAACATGGCGAGCCCTATGGTGAAACCTTTGATCATCGTCCCCGCTTCGACCTTGAACCAGGGCACTGCGCTGAATCTCCCGCTTTGCGGCGGGTGGCATCGCCCGTTGAGATTTCTGATGCCTACCTTGACGTCATGCGCACCAATCGAGCGGTAGACGCAGTAACCCAATTAATAGGGCCCAATCTGGTTTTCAATAATGCAAAAATTAATTCAAAACAGCCACAATCTGCCACCAAAGTGCAGTTTCACCAAGACTTTTTATTTCAACCCCACACCAACGACGACCTCATTGCCGTGCTCTTGTGTCTGGACGACATGACCTTAGAAAATGGGCCTTTAGAGGTAGCGCCCGGCAGCCACCGGGGCCCGCTCTACGACCACTGGCACCACGGAGTGTTCACCGGGGCGGTGAGCGCCGACGTGGTGGACGCACATAAACCACAAATGGTCACCCTCGAAGTACCTGCCGGGTCAGCTTGTTTGCTGCATAACCGCACACTGCATGGGTCGGGGCCCAACACCTCCGCCGAGGCCCGGACCCTTTTTATTTGCGAGTACCGGTCAGGAGACGCCCAGCCTCTGCAAGTTAGCCACCTCCCCAGCCTTATAGAAGGCGAGATTCTGCGGGGTGAGGCCAGCATCCGGGTGCGTTGCACCAGTTACGAAATGCTTTACCCAGAGGTTCCCAGCGGCGCCTCTTTTTTTGACCAGCAAGCAAACGACCCCGCTCCCGCGCTGTGACACAACGAGAACTGCTTCCCCTTGATTTTTCCACTGATGCCGGTTTTGGTGCCCGTGCGTTATTAGGCCTCATTGTTTTAGAAAGTGATCGCACCATCGAAGCAGAGATGCGTAAAATTCAAATAGCCGGCGTGGACTGGCTGCATGCTCGTATTCACAACGATGATGACGTAACCCCAGAAACCCTTACTGCCATGAAAAGCCGGCTCCCCGAAGTCGCGGCACTCCTCCCGCCGGGTTTTGATTTTAGCGCTCTGGGCTATGGCTGCACCTCGGCTTCCACGCTTATTGGTGAAACAGCAGTCACCGAGGCTTTGCAAAGTGTTCACCCGGGGGTTCCTTGCACCAACCCAGTAACGGCGGCTGTGGCGGCTTTTCGCTCGTTAAAGGCGCAACGCATTGCCATCGTTACCCCGTACACCGCCGAAGTAACCGCACCGATTGTCGATCTTTTTGAGAGCCAAGGCTTCGAAGTTTCCGCGGTTGGTTCTTTCTTAGAACCACTCGATTCTGTGGTGTGTCGAATCACCGAGGCCTCGGTCGCCGACGCTGTAAAACACGTAGCCTCAGAGTCCCCCTGCGATGCCGTGTTTGTATCTTGCACCAGCCTGCGCCTTTTTGGGGTAGTAAACCAGTTAGAGGAGTCTCTCAACAAGCCGGTGGTGTCCAGCAATCTGGCTTTGACCTGGCATCTCTTACGTCTGGCCGGAATTAACGACCCTTTAGCTACCCACGGAGTTTTGGGGCACCAAAGGCTGCTCTAGTCAGCGGTTACTTGATGGACTAAACCGGTGGTTACCTCGTAGACATAGCCGCTGATTTGGTCTTTGTGCACCAAAAATGGAGTATGCAACAAGCGCTGAATGGATTGGCGAACATCCACGTAGGGGTCGGTAAAGGATTCCAAAGCCCACAAAGGCTTCACCCCCAGTTCGGCTTCTAACTCCGCTTTAAACTGGTCTTCGCTGACTTGCTGCATGCCGCAGTCGGTGTGGTGAAGCACGATAATTTCTTGGGTCTTTAACAAGCGTTGCGACAAGCACAGCGACCGGATGACGTCGTCGGTAACCACTCCCCCGGCGTTACGAATAATATGCGCTTCCCCGTTTTCAAGCCCCAAGATCTTAAAAATATCCATACGCGAATCCATACAGGTCACCACCGCTGCATGTTTATGCGGGGTGACAGATAGCCCACCGTCGGTAAAATCTTCCGCAAAATGAGCGTTGTTCTGAGCGAGGTCGCGAGCAATGAGTTCCGGCACAAGAGTAAGCCTACGGCACCAGCAGTCCAGCATGGGTCTCTTTCCTTTCACATTGCCAAAGCAATAAAACTCTTTGCCGATGTCTTACTCGTCCGCGGCCAATGAACTACTCTCCGTCCCATGACCAGCGAAAAGGATGGCCCTTTGCATCAACAGCGCAGCGAGACACGGCAAAGCGCCGCCCAACGCACCACCGTTTACCCAGCTCGTTCAATAATCACCATGGACGAATCCTTGCCGCGGGCCAAAGCAGTAGCGGTCTCTGATGGCCGCATCGTGGCCGTGGGCCCCCTGGATGACGTAATTGAACAAGCCGGCACCGATTACCAGATTGATGAAAAGTTCGCCGATCGAGTGGTTTTGCCCGGCCTCATCGACCAACACCTGCACCCCATTCTTGCTGCAGCCACCTTAACTACCAAGGTCATTGCCCCCGAGCGTTGGGTGATGCCTCGCCTCACCTTTGACGCCGCCGATAGCCCTCAGGATTACCGGCGACTTCTTGGCCAGGCCCACCAAGACTTAGAACCCGGAGCATGGCTTTTTTCTTGGGGATACCACAAAATGTGGCACGGTGACCTCCACCGTTCGGAACTTGATGAAATCTGTGGTGACCGTCCAGTAGCTATCTGGCAGCGCACCTGCCACGAATGGCACCTCAACACGGCGGCCTTGCAGGCCATCGGTGCCACTCCGGAAACCTTCCAAGGGCGAGGTTTCATGAGCGACCAAGTTGACTACGAGAAAGGGCATTTCTGGGAAAACGGGGCCTTTATTCTGCTTCACCCGTTGCTCATGCCGCATTTTCTGACCGCCGACCGTTACCGCCAAGGGTTGGCTCAAATGATCGAATACCTCCACATGAATGGGGTCACCGGCATCAATGAACCAGGGATCGCTTGGGCTTTTGAGCCTTGGGACATGTATCAAGAAATCCTTGGCCACCATGATGTGCCTTTCATGAGTACCTTTTTGATTGACGGACGCACCCAGTCGGTGCGCAACATCGAAAACGGGCGGGTGTTGGCCGACGCTCAGAAGCAACTAAAACGTGGCCTCGGTACCGACAAAGTGCATGTGGTGGACCGGCAAGTAAAACTTTTCTGCGACGGGGCGGGCATCTCTCAACTTATGCAAATGATTGATGGCTATCTTGATGCAGAGGGAAACCCAGACCCCCATCATCACGGTGAGTGGCTCATGCAACCCGACGAACTGCGACGCATATTTGATGTGTACTGGGATGCCGGTTGGCAAATACATATTCACGTCACCGGCGATTTAGGGGTGGAGGTGATCTTGGGCGTGCTTGCTGACGCCCAAGCACGCAAACCCCGTACCGACCACCGCATGGTTTTTGTTCATTTTATGAACTCCACCGAGCAACAGGTTGAACGCATCGCTGAGTTAGGCGGCATTGTGTCTATTAACCCGTTTTATTTGGTGGGTTTTGCCGACAAGTTTTCTGAAATTGGTTTGGGCCCCGAACGAGCCGACGCTATGGGACGCTCGGCCTCGGTAGTCAATGCCGGCATTCCTCTCTCCTACCACTCTGACCTGCCAATGTGCCCCTCAGACCCTATGGCTATGGCCGGATGGGGCGCTGGGAGGATGACCATGAGCGGTCGGGTTGCGGGCCCCGAACAGTGCATTTCCATCCATGAGGCTCTTAAAGCGGTAACCATAGGGGCTGCTTTTTCTTGGCAACGCGAACACGATCTGGGCAGCATCGCTGTGGGGAAGATTGCCAATTTGACCGTCCTTGACGAAGACCCCTACGACTACCACCCCACAAAGTTGGGTTCCATTCGGATACGTGGGTCAGTGTTTAACGGACGGTGGTTCCCTGTCTCAGATGAACTCGTGGAACGGCGAGTAGAAAACGCCCCCTTGGCCGCGGCCGCAACCACCCACAGCGCTCTCCACGATGCCGGCCACACTTGTGGGTGCGAGGTAGCTCAAATCATTGCCAAACAGATGGGGCCCGATGGCTGTTCAATAACCTAGGGGCGTTGGGTCAGCCATTTTGTGTTCCTTGTTTGCAAACTAAGCGGTGTTCAGGTACAGCTTGATAGATTCGGATTCATAACCACGAATAAAAAGAGGAGATTCATGTCAACCACCGAAACCTCAGCAGCCGAAGCCCCTAACACCTTACAGGACGATTACAAGAGTCCTGAGCAGGAGATGGCCGAGAAGGGCGCCGATGTTCCCGCTGCTGCGGAACTCACCCTCGATGAGATCAACCCTCTGAATGCCCACCTCTTCTTGGAGCACCGTTGGCAAGGCCACTTCGCCCGACTACGGGCCGAAGACCCGGTACACCTCAATGAACTCGAAACCGCAGGCCGCTACTGGTCGATCACCAAGTACGACGACGTCAAGGCTGTCGATGGTGACTGGGAGACCTACTCCTCCGATGCCGGCATCACGTTGGGCGCCAAGCTCGGGAGTGAATTGCCAGGGGGCATCTACCGATCCAAGCCATTCATTGCAATGGACCCACCCACCCAAACTGCGCAGCGCAAGACGGTGCGCGGCATCTCTGCGCCAAGCAGTCTCAGGAACCTCGAAGCCGACATCCGCGAGCGCACCGTCGGGGTCCTCGAGTCGCTGCCCGAGGGCGAAGCGTTCGATTGGGTCGACACCGTGTCCATCGAACTCACCACCCTTCTACTGGCAACGCTCTTTGACTTTCCCCTGAAGGATCGCCGTAAGCTGACGCGCTGGTCCGACATTGTATTCGCAATCCCCGAGCCGGGCGGCGTCATCGAGTCCCATGCCCAGCGCCAACAGGAGTTAATGGAGTGCATCGCTTACTTTGAGGGCCTTTGGGAAGAACGCCGCGAGACCCCAGGCCATGACCTCGTCTCGATGCTCGCCCACGGCGAGTCGACTAAGGACATGGCCACCGCCGAACACCTCGGCAACCTGTTGCTGCTCATCGTCGGCGGCAACGACACCACCCGCAACACGATGACCGGCAGCGTGTATGGACTCAACAAGTTCCCCGACCAATACGACAAACTGATTGCCAACCCCAGTCTTGTGCCGCAGGCTGTGCCCGAGATCATCCGCTGGCAGACCCCACTGTCGTACATGCGCCGCACCGCAACGTGCGATACCGAGCTGGGTGGCAAGCAGATTCTGAAAGACGATCAGCTCCTCATGTGGTACATCTCAGCCAACCGCGACGAAGACATGTTCGGCGACGATGCCGACCGCATCGACATAACCCGACCAAATGCCGATCGCCATCTCTCGTTCGGCTACGGTGTGCACTTCTGCATGGGAAGCCGACTCGCCGAGCTCCAACTCCGCATTCTCTGGGAAGAGATCCTCACCCGCTTCAAACGAGTAGAGGTTCAAGGCGAACCCGAACGCACCTTCTCCTCCTTCGTCAACGGATACCAAACACTGCCGGTCAAGGTCACCCGCCGCTAACACCGTGTCGGAGGGGGGATTTAACCCAATACGCTCGCTCCATGCAGCACAGGTAGCTGTCTGCATTCGCCTAACGGCCTACATGACACCAAGCTCCGCTTATGGTGTAGTCCAAGCGCTTTCATAGTGAGCAACCGGACTCATCGGAGGTGGCGGGCATTGTTGAGTCCTCTAGGTCGATGGCTTCGTCCTTCGTTGGCTTCGCTCGACGTCGATTGAAATTCATTCGTGTGTGCTCTCCTCGACTGATTCGATGATCGGTTCGACATCGGTGTCGGCGGCGGAGATGAAACCGCTTCTGTTCGGTTCGTTTAGTCGTGCTTCGGCTCGGGCTCGGGCCCTGTCGAGGTCGGCCCCTGCCCGAATGAGGGTTCCTCGCAGGCTGCACTCGGCGATCTCGATCGGGGGAGCGACGTCGGTGACGATGACCTCGGCCAGATCTCGGTACGCCATGCTGGCTGTCGAATCGGGGTGCTCTATCGCTACCGGGGTGCCGGCGTCGCCGGCCGCAGCCACAGCCGTGTCGAGCGGGATCGATGCGATAAGCGGCACGCCGATGCTCTCTGCGAGCCGCTGCCCGCCCCCCGAGCCGAACACTGCAGTGATCGTGCCATCGGGGTTCGTCGATGGGCCCATGTTCTCGATGACGCCCGCCACGCGAAGATAACCCTTGCGGGCCATGTCGGCAGCTCGGGCGGCTACTTGTTGGGCTGCTTTGGCGGGGGTGGTCACGATAAGCACGTCGGTCCTGGGGAGCATTCGGGCGAGGCCCATTTGGATGTCGGACGTGCCCGGTGGCATGTCGATGAGCAGGTAGTCGAGTTCGCCCCACTGCACATCTTCGAGAAAATGCTGCACGGCGCGGTTGAGCATCAATCCGCGCCACATGATTGCTTCGGTCTCATTGGTGCCAGCGATCGACCCCATCGAGACAATCCGGAGCGCTCCGTCGCCGATTTGTCTGGTGACAGGTTTCATGACCGCTTTACCTGCGCCGGCGCGTTGGCCTTCGATGTCGCTGTCGATGCCGAGTAGTTGGGGCATCGAGAATCCGCCGACGTCGGCATCAAGCACACCGACGGTGTAGCCGCGGCCGGCGAGCAGAACGGCGAGGTTGGCTGTGACCGTGGACTTGCCGACGCCGCCTTTGCCCGAGGAGATGGCGAGGATGCGACAGGTCGGCGGGATGTCGGTTTCGAGGGCGTTGTCGCGTGCCTTCCAACGGGCCCGGGCCATGACGTTGCTTCGTTCGTCGGCGGTCATCTCGCCGAAGTGGATCTTGACGACATCGATATCGGGGAGCGAAGCGACTCGGGCTTTGGCGTCGCGCATCAGCTGGGCACGTAGCGGGCAGCCTGCGGTCGTCAAGGCGATCGTGATGTGTATGGCGCGGTCGGCGCTCCGTTCGAGCCGTTTGACCATGCCGAGATCGACGACGTTGTCGCCTAGCTCGGGATCGATGACCCCGCGCAACGCATTCATGATCGCCGTTGTATCGACGTCGTCGCCATCGACGTTGGGAGCCGTCACGTTCGGGGTCGGCTTGCTGTCACCGGTGCCTTCAAGGCCGGATCGGTCCGACCCGTCGGCTATGTCGGTCTTGGCATCGCTCGATACCTCGGTCACATCATGCCCAGTTCGAGTCGAGCGACATCGGACATGCGTGACGCGTCCCAGGGCGGGTCGAAGACGAGGACGACATCGACTTCTTCAACGTCGGGCAGCGCAGTTACGGCGTCGTGGAGGTCTTGGCGCATAATGTCGCCCATGCCGCAGAAGGGAGCGGTGACCGACATGTCGATGTCGATTCGTTTGTTGCCGCTCGGTAAGTCGGATGGTTCGATGCGGTAGACGAGGCCGAGTTGGACGATGTCGACGGGGATCTCCGGGTCATACACAGTGGCCGCTGCTGCCCAGACCGCCTCGATGCTGAATCCGCCGGTAGCCGAATCGCCGACCTTGTCGCTTTGCTGCGGCGGGCGCACGAACCCGAACTCGATCGAGTCTTCGGGCGACAAACGGACCATCTCGCCATCGCTGGTGGTGACCGTCGCTGATCCCCCGAGCGCCTGCAGAACCGTGACGCCATCACCCTCAGAGAGCACGACAGGGTGGCCGGCCGGGATGATCGTGGCTTTCACGTCGCGCGGCAGTGTGAACGGCTTCGTTCCGCCGACCCTGACCCTTGACTCACGCATCGTCGTGCCGGAGTCGCTCAGTGATCCAGCTTCGAATAGCGGTGCTCTCGAGGTCGTCCATCATTTGGTCGGCGAAACCGTTGATCAACAGACGGCTGGCTTCCTCTTTGGGAATGCCGCGAGATCGCAAGTAGTACAGGGCTGCGTCGTCGAGTTGGCCGACGGTGGTGCCGTGCTGGCACGACACTTCATCAGCCAAGATCTCGAGCCTTGGCATCGTGTTTACTGATGCCTTGCGCGAGAGCAACAGGTTGTCGTTGGACTGTTCGGAGTCGGTGCCGTCAGCGCCGGGGCGGACATCGACACCGCCGTTCCATATGCCGGTGCTCGAGTCGTCAAGTACACCTCGATATGACTGGCGACTCGTGCAGTTCTTCGCACTGTGGACCACCGTGATCTGCTGGTCGAGGGTCTGCGTGCCGAAACCGAAGTAGAGCCCAGACAAGTCGGCGTCAGCGCCCTCGCCGTCGAGGAGTACATAGTAGGCAACCCGCCCGTAGTCGGATCCTAGGTTGAAGAGTCGGGAGCGAAGCGTGCTCCCGGCTTCCTGGATGACATCGACCCGTCCGACGTGGATCTGCGTGGTAGGCAGATCTTGGAGAATGATGTGTTCGAGGCTGGCATCGGCCGCAAGTGAGATCTCGGTGCAGACGTTGGAAGCGCCGAATGCGTCGCCGTGACCAATGCGGGTCTCGACGACGGTGGCCGAACTCCCGGTTGCCATTTCGATGACCACGCGGCTGGCCGAGGCATTCTGCGACACATCGGGAACAGCGATATCGACGATGTGGATCGTCTCAGCCGGCTGGCCGTCGACCATCAGCAGCGCTCCACCGTCGCCGTAGGCCCGGTTGATGATCGAAAACGCGTCGTCGATCGTGTCGTGTCGGCGGTCGAGCGCTCTTGCGACAAGATCGGCGGGAGCGTCGGCAAGACTGACCAGATGCACTCCCGCAGGCAACGTGTCGAGCTGCGATTGCGCGCTATCGACGACGCCGTTGACGATGACGATCCGAGGGCCGTCGATGTGGGGGATCTGACTGTCGATAA
>Ga0257127_1000193_pt1 | contig 59303 bp, 55 predicted proteins | sample SI060_135mmetaG_FD_190152 | JGI IMG/M metagenome (GOLD analysis project Ga0257127, IMG submission 190152) | Marine microbial communities from Saanich Inlet, British Columbia, Canada - SI060_135m | ecosystem: Environmental > Aquatic > Marine > Inlet | place: Canada: British Columbia | collected... | reverse complement strand
AGTGTCTCCTCTTTTTTTGAAAATATTTTGTTCTCTATTTCTTCGTCGTCGTCCATTTCGTCGTCGTCGTCAAATTCATCGTCGCTGTCATTTACAACCGCATCAGGCAAGACCGCCGAATCATCGTCACTTGGTGCTTCCTCATCTACGTCATCATTGTCAGTGGAACGAATTGTGATTGCCCCCTTTTTCTTGGTTTTTCCGGATGGTTCCTTATCAACGATTTCATCATCTGAGAACTCGTCTTCAATAATTTCTTCGTTATCGTAATCAATGGGGTCCATTATATACTATTATGTGAATATATTAAAAAACATATTTCTAAATACATTTATTCAATTTTATAGTATCGTGCCATTAATTATTCGTCCATTTTGTATCACATTCTGAACATATATAACTGTATTTCATACCAGCGTCATTATACCTCATATAAAGAATTTCAGCAGGGGTCTTGGTGTCTTTGTGGTTGGTTTTACACTCTTTGTTCGGACAAGGAATATTATACACGCGAGGCAAGGTGGGGTCCAATTTTGTATATTTGTTGATTATGTGATGAAAGTTTTGTTCTCCATTTGTGAAAGACGTGTTCATTAAACAAACTCCGTCTTGATTAATATCAAGATCTACATTTCCACAGTGTTTACAATAATAATTCAAAGTTGATTCGTCGGATTCAGCAATACGAATATAATACATGTTGTCGCATTTCTCGCAAAATTTCATTGTTAACTCTCTTATATATAGTTGTATGAGAATTCTTTCTATGTTATTTCTTTTTCAATTTTGTATTCGTTTGTCATTCTATCTGGCGCATACAAAATTGATAGTTTTATTATTGAAATTATTAATAAAACAACCAAACCAAATCATTCGCACGATATATGGTGTAATAACGTTTACATTATAATTGACCTGCTGCAAAGTAATAGTTCCGAAAATTGATTTAGAAAGTATCCAATAATATAGTTGTATAGTATACCCTCAAACATGAGTTCATCTTCTATTGCTGCAAAACCGAAGCCAAAGCGAACACAAAGTCTCCAAACCGCACTTACACAGTATCGGGTAGAGAAGAATGCGAACACGGATAAGCCTGAGACACATACAAACACCCGAATTGGCAACAAAGACGCCAAAATTCACGGAGGAACGTATGTGATTCCAGATAATGAATATCCGGGGTTTATGAAAAAGGTAAAGGCCGCTACATTGAGTGGTCAATACGAATATTTGACGGAAAAACAGCTACCCGAGGGCTCCCTTGCGATTGATATGGACTTACACTACGATTATGAGGTAGAAGATAGGCAACATGGAAAGGAACATGTAGATGACCTTGTAGACGTTATTTTCGGGGTATTGAACGATATGTATGTATTCAGTTCGGATAAAAATATAAAATGCTTTGTGATGCAGAAACCAGATGTAAATAGAGTAAAAGATAAAAACATTACGAAGGACGGTATCCATTTGTTGATACCTATTAAAATGGACCGTCATGCGATGAAGTATCTGCGCGAGCAGCTGATTTCAAAAATCCCTGAAATCTGGGATGTTCCAATCATTAATACGTGGGGAAGTGTATTTGACGAAGGTGTTATGAAAGGCACTACAAACTGGCAGCTAATTGGTTCTAGAAAACCTCATCACGGTCGTTACAGTGTCGCCTACATCTACGATATTGGATATGACGAGAGCGATAACGAATTTATTCGCGACGAAATTAGCGATGTAACTGGACACATAGAAGAGATGGACTGGATGGAGTTGTCTGTGAGGAATCCCGATGTGCCAACCTTTCAACTGAAGACGTCGTTTATTTCTACCTACGAGAAATATCTGCCAGTAAACAAGACGCGGACACAATTTTCCAGAAACAACGTCCCCGTTAGAAAATCATCTAATTATAATGCACTGCCTGGCGAACTCACACGTATTACTAGCCAAGAGGAGTTAGACTCTATGTATAACGAATTTATGGACTCTTTTACCGTGGCAGACCACAAATTGGTTTCGGCATGCAAAATGACCATGATATTGACATCTGAATATTTCGGAAATGGGTCGTATGATAAATGGATCCGTGTATGTTGGGCACTAAAAAATACGTCCATGGACTTGCTGTTGTTATGGGTAAAGTTCAGTTCACAAGCGCCCTCTTTTCGGTATCCAGCGTCAATTATGGAATGTATAGAGAAATGGGACGAGACCATTGTTCAATACGACGGTGGTCTGACAATTGGTTCTATTTGTCACTGGGCAAAGACAAGTAACCCGAGCGAGTATAAACATATATTGGACCAGTCAATCGGTGCCAAAATAGAGCAATCTATTAATTACGCAGTTCAAAATAGCAACTTAAACAATAAAAAAAATGGAATTTGTGGAGACGCCGACTTTGCTGAAGTTCTGTATTCAATGAAGGGGGATGAATATGTATCCGCAGGTATCAAATCAAATAGTTGGTATCGGTTTGTGAATCATAGATACGAAGCATGTGACTCAGGCACTTCTTTGAGAAATGAGATTGGTGGAACAATGCGGTCTCTGTATAATCAGAAGGCACAGGAGTATCTTCATGAAAGCACCTACCAGCCCGATGACAATACATCAAAAGAGGGAGAGTTGGCAAAGGTGAAGGCAAAGGTATGCATGAACGTATTTGGTCACCTAGGCATGACTGCTGCTACTGAGCATGTTATGACTGAATCAAGACACAAGTTTTATGTCAAAGACTTCTTCGATAAGTTGGACCAAGACCCTTATTTGATGGGATTCAACAACGGCGTTATGGATTTCCGCGAGAAAACGTTTCGTTCTGGAAAACCAGATGACTATATTTCTAAGAGCACAAATATCAATTATATTCGTTTGAACAAGAGTGACCAACCGCAACAGCAGATAGTAAAAGAGGTTGAAACCTTCTTTCATCAATTGTTTCCTGTTGAAGAGGAGTATGAGTATATGTTTGACCATTTGGCATCTACCTTGATTGGAAACTCAGTAAACCAGACATTCACCATGTATACAGGCGATGGACGAAATGGTAAGTCCGTTATGATTTCACTCATGGCGAAGGTGTTGGGCGACTATAAGGTTGAAGTGCCCCTTAGTTTGGTTGCGGATAAGCAGCGAACAAAGGTCGGTGGGGTATCTCCTGAGATTGTGTCCCTAAAAGGCGCTCGTTATGCTGTGATGAATGAGCCATCCAAACACGACCGTCTGAATGAGGGCAAGATGAAGGAACTTACCAGTGGAAAGGACCCTATTACATGCAGAGCACCTTATATGACTGGCATGGTGTCGTTTGTTCCCCAGGCAACATTCGCGGTTGCTTGTAACGTAATGATGGAGGTAGATAGTAATGATGGAGGCACATGGCGACGCATTCGCATTGCCCCTTTTCATTCTTATTTCACGGAGAATCCCGTGGATAATGACCCAAACAAACCTTATCAATTTCCAGTGGATTGTGAAATTGAAAACAAGTTTGATAGGTGGAAAGAGATCTTTATGGCGATGTTGATTGAACGAGTGCTGGAGACAAATGGATATGTGAGAGATTGTGATATGGTGATGGCAGCCAGCAACAAGTATAGACAGAGTCAGGACCTATTTAGTCAGTTCTATGATGAAAAGATTGTATTGGATGCCGACAGCTCTCTATCAAAGACGGCCTTGCATGAAGAATACAAGATTTGGTTTTCAAACAATGCTACCGGGAAGTTCCCTACTTCTCGCGAATTGGCTGAAAATATGGATAAGCTCTACAAGAAAAATGTGCGAGGAAAATGGAAGGGTATTATGATTAACAGAGATGACAATGATGACAATGATGAAATCGTTGACAATGATGGTATTGGTGAGAATGACCTGTAACTACTTAAATAACATACAATGAATTGAATATTGTAAATTACTAAAATATTCAATTTTTATTTCACTGGTTCAGCGCGTATAAAATTATACATATACATAATGTAAAAATAAACGAACTCTTCTATATATGTGATATAATAGGGATACAACACTACCGCCGATATAATAAACAAACTGCTGTATATGCGGTCCATAGAAAAGTGTTTATATAAAAATACTAACAATATGATAGCAAATATATAATACGCAACCTTAAAAAAGTGATTTGTTAGCTCTGAATTCTCTATGTCAGGTTGAATAAATGTGGACTCTTGGTCCCCCTGGGTTAGGTCATTTTTAAGATAACTATATTCGCGATGTAAATGATTATTTTGAGTAGTAATCATGTCAAACATCTGTTCAGTATTTTCCCAAGAAAGGCCCTTCACCTTATGATGTTCGGTCATTGTGGTATCAAAATCCGATTCTAATATACCATTATCCTGTCTTAGTAGCTCAAGTGTTTTTTCAAGAGCGGCGATTTGAGTAGTTAAATCCATTATTTCGTCGTCTAATGTATTTTTAGTCTCTTTAAGTGTCTTAATTTTACGATTGTATGTCCGGATTCGCTCTTTTTCCCTATTAATACCATTTATGAAACGTCTGATACCACCTTTTCCTTTTGCTATGTCATTTTCAATGTCTCTTATTTTTGTATTGTAATCGTTGATTTGGTTTTGAAGATGTTGAATGTTTCTATTTACCCTTTCATGACGCTCCTTTAATTGACGAAGCTCTTTATCAATTCGTATATTTTTTGCGATTAAATCATTCGCCCCTCTTGATTTCCGTTGGTTTCTTCTTGATCTTCTTTGGTCTCTTCTTTGGTTTCTTCGTTGTCTTCTTTTACCCATTCTGATACTAATTTATCTATATATTGAGGATAAATTATTATGTCATAAATACCATAACTCTATTAAAATAATGAATCAAACTTCTTTTCAGTTTCTCTCGGTATTTTAGATATGCTGTTTACAGCTGCGTTGGCATACATTGTTAGATTCATTAGCATATCAAAAAGGCCTTCTAAAATATACATCCAGTAAGGAAATAATAAAAGTGCGACTAACAAAAACATCGTATTTGGTTTATTGATTGCGTCTTTCCTATGATATAAATATGCTAACCCTATTAATAAAATATAATACAAATACCAGAATGCGTTGTTTGCAATCACATATTCTTGTTTGATATGGTCTTCATATAATGAAGCACGGTCAGAAGTTAACTGTTGAGATTCCAAATCCGCGCCAACGGTATTGATTGTTTTATCTAAATGGTTATTTTGCGTTTGGATAATTGCGTGTATTTCTCTGGTTTTTTCATCTATATTTTGCTGTTCTTCTTCTATGCCCGACTCGCCATTTAATATACTTGTTAAAAGCAATTTGTTTTTTACATCTGATGCGTTGAAATTATATTCTAGACTTTTCAGGTCATTTGTAGTATCCTGTTTTATTTCACGAAGCGTTGGATTAATCACATCTCTATAATTATTGTGAGTATTCCTCTTTTTTATACGAAGTCGTTTTTCGTTCTTAAAATCGCGATTCTTTCGCTCAACCCTTTTTCCAATTTGTTTTTTACGACGATTGAGTCGTTTCGTCTCTTTTTTCTTTTGACGTAAACTATTGTTTACACGCCCTTCGTCTCTCTCCGCATTCCTTATATCCCGTTTCCTTTCATCTCTCTTTTTTCGTTTAATATCTAGAGCGATTTTAAGCGCAGCGATTGTTCCAGCAACCATAAAGAAAAACATAATATACCCAGTTTAATTACAATATAATGATATTATATTTTTGCGTATTTTCCTTCTTCGTATGGAGTATGACACATAGAGGGTTGTAGGTTTCTAAAAGTTTCTACCTCCTCATCAATATCCTCATCTGGAATGCATAGCAATTGTTCGTTATCAAAGCTCGTTCCTTCGTGACAGCACGCAGGACCGACACAATAGTCAGTATCGTTTGCTGCGAGCAGGTCGGTAGATTCACCATCCTCGGCAGATTGTTTTTTCAATTCTTCCGGCTCGTCTAAATAGAGTTTGGTGAAATCCATCTTGCTACGTAATAATATTTTTATGATTTGACGTATAGAATATATGCCAACTACACATATAACCACAATCATCGCAATTGTAATAACTGAATCGGGAATAAATCCAAGGTGACGCTGCAGCAATATGATTAGAACCATAATAAACAAACCAAATACAACCACCGCCATCATTTTGTTTACTTCGTGTTGGCGTAAACGATACGAATTATTGAACTGTGTTTCGCGCTGTTTGACTACATAATCGTTTTCAATTAGAGACTGTTGTGTCATTAGGCGTTTCTTTTCTTCGTCTAAAATGTGATGAACTTGCTGTTGCTTTGTTAACAAATCCGCATTTGTTGCATTAGATTTTTCATAGGTGGTATTTAATGAGTCTAAATTACGTTGAAGCTTCCTAATTTTTCTATTCAATCGTCGGTTCTTGCTTTTTTGTACAGACCCATGTAAATATCTTTTCTGTAAATCAAAAAAACTTGATAACTCTACCTTGGGTGCTGTTTCTTTTTCAGACATCGTATATATTATAATAATATTATATCATAATATCTAATCATGGAAAATGGTTGCTTTCATATTTACTCCATTAACAACATACCTCCAAACACAACTAGCGTAGCAGCCGCAATACCTCCTAAAACATAGATTTCATTGTTAGTATTAATCATATGTTCAATATCTTTCAAACGGACTTCTTCTACCGAATCTACATTATGCATTCGTTCACTGTTTGTATACGAAGGTTGTTTTTTTAGGTCATCTAAAATACCATTTTGTTCATCGTTCGTTATATCATTCAACGTGTCTGAGATATTTGTATAATTCTTCGTAATTTTGTCTACATCGTCTTCATATTGTTCTGCCTTGCGTTGAAGAGGGTTTATTTGTTGGTTTTCTATCGTTTTCGCGTAGTTTTTATAATAACGGTTTTTTCTTCTTTCCTCGGCTTGTTTATTTACTCTTTTGCGTGAATTGTTTTTTTTTGTTTTGTGATATGGGAATTTGTGTTTTATCCTTAATTCAGATGTATAAGTATAATTGTCGAACCCTTCGTGATAGGGAGAATAGTCGTTTGTATTAGACGCGTCATTTTCACGACAATCTAAACATCTATTCAATGATACAAATGATTCCATATTGTCTTTTTCGTCAGACACGATGATCGTGTTTCCAAAAAGACTCCAATTTGATAGTTGGACACGGTCAAGCGACCCTTGTAAGGTAGTTACAATCAGTCGGAAATGCGAGAATTTTTTGGGGTAAGTAAGCTGAAACTGGTTTTTCGTTCCTTTGAAATTATCAGCCATCGTTTGCGAATGTAATGCTTCCCAATCTTGCCCGTTGTTTGAACCGACTACAATGAATTCTTTTGGAAATTTATTGGATTGAGATGATTCAGGCACCTCGATTATATAACTTTTTAAGTACATCTGGTAAGGTATTTTCATTTGTATCCACTCTCCTTTCACGTCATTTACATTATTTTCTAAACCGACGCTTGTTACAAACGTGTTGTCTTTTCTTCCTCCACCTTGATATGCGGATGGGTATGAACCCGTGAACGCGTTACGAATATATTCAGGATATGAAGAGTTCAATGGACTATAAGAGGGATTTCCCTTATAATTGGTTTCCCAGTATTTTTTGTTATCGTTGAAAGCATGATAGGCTTCATGTTTTACATTTGAACTTGATGAACTCGTTATTTCATAGTCTCCGTTTGGTAAATAATCTCCGGATTGGTTCAAACCAGATATGATTGAACTATTTGTTTCAAAATTTCTGTCATCCGGTAGTGGCACTATTTTTATAACAGGTTGGCTCATTTAATATAAATATATATTTTAAAATGATATATTTATGGAATGTATCCTAGGTTCTCAAGTGTTGTTCAACCAACTCGTCTATTTATTTAACCTAAAAAATACATAATATAATGTAGTTGTTGCTAAAATACTCAACATCACTCCACCATATCTGTTGTAATGATATTGGTCTTCAATATCTGACGCAAGTGAATTTTTCTTTTGGTGTATGTAATCCATTTTCGCATTTATTTCACTTCGCATTTTATGTATGTCGTTTTCATACATGTTAATGATTTTATCATGGGTGGTATCAAAGACTTCTTGACTCGTTGCTTGGTTAAACTTCGTATTTTGTAGGGTATATACGATGCCTTTTTTGCGTCTTTTTTTTCTATCGTAACTAATTATTTTATTATATTTCTTCATTAAGTCACGTTTGTTCATTTCCTTTTTTGAACATTTGAGCACCCGATTATATGGGTTCAATTCTCTATCTTTGCATTCAACATATCGCGCATATTGTTCGTTAAAATCATTGATCGTTTCGTGTAAACGTAAAGAAGTATCCATTGTGGACATTCCCTCAAAATTTTCAGTAGTGTCTTGTATAAAATCGCCACACGTTCCGTCAGTATTCATACATACTTTTCCAAACAATGACCATTCAGCTAATGTCACACTGTTATTATTGTCGGAACTTATCATACCTGAAATAACAACTCTGTAATATGAGTAAGAAAACAGATTGTCTTTTACAGGAAACTCTATTGGTAATTCCATGTTTTTATCAATGAAAATAGTATCGTCGTTGTGCGAATCCAATATAACCCATTTTTCTCCGTCATTTGAACCTAACACATAAAAATGTGATGGAAATCTCTTTGTGTATATTTTTGGACTTGTGCTCGCCTGAAAAAAATAATCAGTTAAAAGGAGTTTATATGGGAGTTGTATTTCAGCCCATTCTCCATCTACGGTAGTGCCATCAGTTAACATGGTCGTATGGTATTTATTTTTACCTCCACCTACATATTCACCATTTTCGTATGCATCTTGTCTATATCCGTCTTGATAACCGGTTTTGGAAGACTTGATATAAGGGGTTTGCCAAAATGTGCTGTTTCTTCCGTCAAATAAATTCGTTGCTGAATAATTAGATTTGCGATTTACCCCTTGGTCATCTAAACAAGACGATTGCCTGACTTTGTAGTTTCCATTCAAGAATTCCTTATCGCTATTTTCAATATTTACATCAAAAGAATTGGTTATTTCGTTTATCTTAAATTCATCCAATGGAACCGCTTGAAATACTTTGCTATTCAATGACATGAGTGTATTGTTATATTATACGTTTATATTTCTCGCACGATATATGAAAAATATTAAGCCGACAATACCCACCCCTAAATTAAGCGTATCCAACTGGGTTGAGCGAAACACCTTCGTGTAATCGTTGTATTTTTCTTCTGACCCACTATGATTATTTTGTATGGATTCTACCTTGGATACTTTGTCTTTATTGACGCATAACTCGCGTTGAATACACTTTGCACTATTATCACCGGTATTAAACACCGTGCGTTGCTCCTCGTTACCGGTTCTACATATTGTTTGATAATCAAAATCAGTGTCGTTTATAATGGACTGACATTCGTTATTGGAAGGCATCTTTCCATTTTCTTCGGCCGTTACATAAAAAAAATCATTTTTGTTATATCCCAATGCAATATCAGAAAACATATAATCTATATATTGTGATTATATATTTGTAATCTTATTTATCCATTTGTCTAATTTACACAAACACGATAATACTCGTGTTCCAATGATGCGACACTCTTTCTTGTATATTTACATACTTGTCCTGGTCTCAGGCAAATCGCCAATGATTGTGGGTCAAACCGAGATACCTCTGGTAACTGCGATAAGCCCTTAATGTTGTATTTCACTTTCAGTTCATCTACTTCTTCGTTTGATAACACCCTACATTGAGGGACCAATGTATGTTCTAAAACATTGTATTGCAACCTCTTAATATTGTGAATAACAATAAACACCCCATCTTGTTCGTAAATATATTTCAATCTGGTTACCAAAGAATCGTTTGGCTCATCGTCCATCACAATGATCAATGTGTCGTCATTTGTCAATGTGTTTTCTACATCATATAATTCGTCCTTGACGTTATCTAAATCTTTCTTTGTAAACGAATTGTTCTTTTTATCCGTAGGATAAGAATATTTGATGTATATTTTCTTTTTTTCATTATTTTCAATAATCATATCAAGCTTGTTATTTACGTATAGTTTGTCTACTTCAAGATTGCTTGTATCTAAGTGTTCAGACACGTCATAACCGAGTGATTCGCATTGTTTCAAAAGATTCACTCTTGACGTGTGTAACTTCAAAATTAGATTGTTGCTCGCCATTACTATAAATAAAACTGTATACTTTAATTTATTTATAGTGTTATATTCAATTTTCTATTCACAGCTTTTTAATGATGATATTATTGAAGTCTACATTCGCAGATGGTTTTTCTTCGCTAGCACTGTCACTTGATGAGGAAGATGAGTTATTTGTTGCGACTGTGGGTATAATTTCTTGTGTGGGTATCTTCATATGCGTTTCCTCAGCAGATGTCATGACTGGGTCGCTGGTTGTATTCACTGGTAAATTAAATACGGGAGCAATGTTGATAGTCGGTATTTGCTGTGACGATTGTCCATAGTCGGGTAAAACCATTTGTTTCTCAAATGGCTTGATATCCAAAGGAGTCACCACTTCTATTTCAGAATTCGGTCCTTCAGATTCTATTTTGTATAAATTTGGATTCGTTAAACGAGACACTACCCATGGTCTTCCTGGAATGCTGTCTTTTTTATATGTAACTTTCTCTCCACCTTTATAGGTTTTGGCTTCGTCCTCCTCTGGGGTGATTGGATGGTAAGATGGACTGCTATTTTCAGGATAGGGCGCGCTAGGAGGTGCTGGAGGGGACCCATAATCAGATGAAGAAATTGAACCGTACATTGACGGCGCGGCTTCGTTGATATTATAGGTAGGAGTTCCAGGACGTTCTTCAGGAGTAATTGGCTGATATTCAGGACTTGATGGAGGAGGTCCTTCGGGAGTAATTGGCTGATATTCAGGACTTGATGGAGGAGGTCCTTCAGGAGTAATCGGCTGAATAGAAGGCACTTCGTCTGTATCTTCAATCACAAATTTGTTTTCCTTCGTTTGTCTCATTATTTTGGTAATATCTTTTTGTATTTGGTCAAACGTTCCCTTCATATCTAAATTCTCGGTATGGGTCAATCGCTGTATGTTCTTTGAGAAACTCATATTCTCAATTTGGTCAATATTGTCTTCTGTGATAATACGCATATGGACATTAATGGTCTGTAGCTCTTGCATCAACAATTTGAACGAATAAGGAACACATACAATACTGAAACTACGTCCAAATTTGGTAATATTCTCAATACGCATCTCCTTCTCGTCTACCGAACCGGCAAATTGAATTGGTCCGTCAGCAAGAGGACTCATGAACAAGTTCTTATCTGGATTGTATACCGCAATCATTCCAGTAGTATTACAAATCGCCATGTAATACTTATCCGCACGCTCCATCATAGATTCACGTAAGAACTCGCTGGCTCCGTGTGAGATCACGCCATCACGTTCCATCTCGCCGATTCTTAATCCACCATCATTTGCGCGACCGGCAACCGGCTGTCTGGTAAGGGGATTCATGCGACCGGTTGGGCGATAATTAATCTTATCTTTTACCATATGTTTCAGACGCATATAGTAAGTCGGCCCCATGAAGATTTCGGTTTCTAGTTGTTCTCCAGTCATGCCATTGTATAGTAATTCATTTCCACTAGAGTGATAACCATAATTTGAAAGCATTTTACCAAATACACCCACCTTGGAACCGTTGTTATTATATGCAGTGCAGTCGCCGAATCCACCCTTCATAGCGCACGCTTTTCCCATGATTGCTTCCACAAATTGACCAATGGTCATACGAGAAGGAATCGCGTGAGGATTGATAATTAAATCAGGACGAATACCGTCTTTGGTGAATGGCATATCGCATTCAGGAATAATCATACCAACTGTCCCTTTTTGTCCGGCGCGGGAAGCCATCTTATCTCCTAAATTGGGTATGCGTTCTTCACGAACACGCACTTTTGCTATACGTCTACCTTCTTCGTCGTCAGTAATAAAGGTTTTGTCTACAATGCCAAGTTGCCCCTTCTTGGTGGTTTTGGAGTGGTCACTTAGGTTCTCGTCGTCTTCGCTATTGTTTGTCACCATGCCGATCATAATGGTTTTATCGTTCACCTCGGTATTGACCCGGACGATACCTTGCTCGTCTAACATACTGTAGTCATGTCCCTGTTTTGTTTTGATGATGTTGGTCTCATTCTCAATGTTTGAAAAGGTTGTTTGAATAACACTTTCGCCTTGCTTTTCTTTTTCTTCGTGTGCCTCATAGGTAGTAAAATAAGTTGTGCGGAAAAGGCCGCGTTTCAAAGCACCTTCATTGACTAAAATCGCATCTTCTACATTGTAACCAGTATAACACATGATAGCCACAATTGCGTTCTCGCCATAAGGGTTTTCCTCGCGATTCAAATACTCCATGTAGCGAGACTTCACCAGAGGAGTTTGTCCATAATTCAAGATTAAAGCGGTTTTGTCCATACGCACTTGATAGTTTGTGTGATACATAGAACATGCTTGCTTACTCTGACCACAAGAAAACGAGTTACGTGTAGCGGGGTTATTTTCCAAAAAGTTAATTTGATTACACATGACGCCGAAAATAAGAGATTGGTGAATTTCCATATGAGTATATAATTTATCTTTTTTCTTGGTTGCTTCCATATCCAAAGCAATGAGAGACTGTTCCGTTTCACTTGTATCAATATAATCAATAATCGCCTTGTTTTGTCGCAACTTCTGTAAATTGGACTCAGTCATGTTGTTTTCGTCCATATTTTCATACAATTCTGAAAATTTGTAAATTCGTTCGTCATTGACATGAAATCCCTGAATCTGCTTGTCTATGAAACCACATACTAATTGGGACCAAGAGAATTTGTTTTCCACCAATAGTTTCTGAAAGCCTTCGTTTTCAAACGACATCTTGTCAGTATCATCATCTTTGTAGAATATGGGTCTGCATACTCGTCCTCCATCTGTGTAGATGTATACCGTATTATCTTTGATATCAAACGAAATGCTTGTATATGTGGGAATAAGTCCACTGCGACGATAAAATTTCATGGCTTTCGCGACGTCCAATGGATTTTCCACGGAACCTGCCCAGTAGCCGTTTATTAACACCTTAGATAGTTTTGACAATAACAGGGATGTACAATCATATAGACGCTTCATGTTCATCTTTTCTACCATAAACTCTACCATACTCTCCCGAGAATATCCCTTGGTCACGTGTGTACTAATAGACATGTGCTTATGAATACCGATATTTCCTCCGTCAGGCGTATCAATCGGATCAAAAAATCCCCATTGCGTACAATTTAATAAGCGTGGACCAATTACCTTTGCGCTCGCATCCAATGGCAAGTTTGTTTTGCGCAGATGACTTAACACAGAATTGAAAGACAGTCTGTTTAGGTCTTGGACCGCACCCACTCGCTTTGTATGAGAATGTGCTCCCCAGTTACCCTTAAATGCTCTTGTAAATCCTTTTTCCAAAGGACGCATTCTGAATATTTCCCCCTTGTTTTCTTGGATCAATAAGTATAAGTTATTCTCGTATACATTACGATTTTCACGTGTATCGTATGTAATTTTACGTTCAAATTCTCTATGAATATCGTTCATTTGTATTGTGTAATATTCGCGGAACAGGTCATACAACATATCTCCCACCAAATCAACACGTTTGTATTTATAATTGTCACGATCAGTTGTTTTTTCGTGACCTTGGTATGTCAACAACAACTTCAATGTAATATGACCTAAGTATAGTGCCTTTTCTCTGAAATTCAATTCACCAACATGGGGTAACAAATAATCTGTTAAAATTTCTAATACTTGGGTCATGGTCTTCTTCTTGGTCAACAGACGAATGTAGTTCATCGCTTCTCGCTGTGTATAAATATTACCTGCATCGTATACAGATGGAATAAACAAATCAACGAACGATTCATATCTGTCTAAGTCCAATAAACATGTTTCAATGATTTCTTTATCAGACAATACCCCCAGCGCACGAAATACAATAAACAAGGGGACTGGTTTTCTTACGTTAGGTAAATTGACAACCATGTTTTTGCGTGAATATTTTCCGATTTTTGGGTCCTTAGTAATACTATTGTAACTCTTGGATACATTATCATCCGCCTGTATTTTGACAGAGAGTGTGCGAATAGGCTTGGACACGTCTTCCGATACAGACCGAATCTCCGCTGAGTATAAATTGAATTCGCCATCGTCTTTTTTGATGTACAACATATTGTTTCCGAATTTCTCTTGTGGAACGACTGTCTTCTCTTTGCCGTCAATGATAAAATATCCACCTACATCATTTCTACATTCACCCATCATATGTCTTGTGTCTCTAGGTAAACCGCTCAATATACAAAATTTACTTTGCACCATTATAGGAAAACGACCAAGCAGTATTTGGTTGAGCATAATCGTTCTGACTTGCTTGTTAGGAGCAACCATTGACTTTTCAAGTGCCTCACGAGCAGCAGCGAATTCTTGAACAGTGACCCCTCCTTCTTGCGTCTCGTCATTTTCTCTGGCTAGAGAATTTATATCTAAATCGCCACCAACAATTTGTTCCAAAGAATAACTGGCCACTTCGCGATTGTTTCCTCCTTGTAAATCAATGTTTTCAAACAAGGTTTGAGGTTTCTCGCCTTCGTCAAGCATATCAATAATTTCAATCTCAATGTCATAATGAATCGTCATACCATAAGTCATGTTGCGCATTCTTGCTTCGTTCGGAAACATATAGTGACTATTGTTGTTATCGTATATTACTGGCTTGCCAAAATAGATTTTATCGGCATTTTTTCCACCAAAATACATAATACATTTATGCTTATAATCCTGGATTTTTTCATCATACATAGTATTGATAATGAGAGGATTCTTGTTTTTAAACACTTGCTGAATTCCCTTTTGAAAAAAATCGTCGTAAGATTCTATATGGTGTCTTACTAAACTTTGTGGGTTGTCTTCAAAGTATTTATGAATTATTTTCCATATATCTTGCTTATCCATCGTTCGGATATATATAAATTAAAGACATATATATTTCTATATATTTTGAGGTTCAATAGTTGTTTCAAGAAACATAAGAATGATTAAAATAATATATAAATATTTGTTTTAATACAATATATACAATTATCCATTTACATGTGCGGTATTTTCGGTATTCTTACCAACCAAACCGACTATCCTATTTATGAACGCGTCTTAAAGGCTCTTACTCAATTACAAAATAGAGGATATGATTCATCTGGTATCGGATTGTTGCTTGAAAATAATATTCACATTGAAAAATACGCATCTGAATCACAACAAACGTCAATTGACAAATTAAAACATGCGTATTATACGAATACAGACCTAGTAAAAGCAACCAGCATCGGCATTGGTCATAACCGCTGGGCTACACACGGTTATAAAAATGATATAAACTCTCATCCCCATGCTTCGCAAGATAAACAGTTTATGATTGTACACAATGGAATCATTGAAAATTATCAAGTCTTAAAAGATTTTTTGATTACTAAGGGTTATACATTTATTTCGCAAACAGATACGGAAGTGATTGTAAACTTGATTTCGTTTTATTATCAAGAATGTTCAAATACCTTTCAATCGATTAAAAATACTATACAACAGCTAAATGGAACATATGGAATCATTGTTGTAGATAAAAATGATCCCGACCGCCTATATGCGGTTCGCAATGGTTCTCCTTTGTTAATTGGTATATCTGAAGAAATGGTATTGATTTCTTCCGAGCAATCCGGATTTTGTGGGGAAATTTCGCGATATATTGCATTGACGAATGATGACATATGTTGTATCTATAAGAACAACAAGGGAATTCATGTTACTACAAAAGACAATTATATAGAAAATGATGTATCTGTTGATTTTATTTATCAAGACAGTCCTACTCCATACAACCATTGGACCATGAAAGAAATACAGGAACAGCCTGAAACTATCTTAAATTCATTGAATCGTGGCGCTCGCATCAAAAATACGAGTGAAGTGAAATTAGGAGGATTGGACCAATACGCAGGGGAATTGTTGAATGCACAACACATTATCCTTCTAGGTTGTGGAACATCCCATCACGCAGGTCAAATTGGTGTATATCTATTGAAGAGATTGTGTGATTTTGTATCTATACAAGTGTATGACGGTGCGGATTTTACTGAATATGATGTGCCAAAGAAAGGAAATACCCTTCTTGTATTTATTTCTCAATCGGGAGAAACAAAGGACCTACATAGGTGCATAGAAATTGCGAAGAAATATGAATTGTTGACATTGGGAATCACCAATGTAATAGATTCTCTTATTGCTCGCGAGACCCTGTGTGGAATCTATTGTAATTCCGGAAAAGAGGTGGGTGTTGCTTCCACTAAGGTATTTACAAGTCAAGTAGTGACCCTTTCTTTATTGGCTCTATGGTATTCGCAAAATCAAAACATTCATAGACAATTGCGCGTCAATATAATTAGTGATTTACAAAATTTAAGTAATGATTATAAAAATGTATTGAATACGGTAGATACTGCTATACAACCTCTAGTTGAGAAATTCTATAACAAGAATCATCTCTTTATTTTAGGTAAAGGTGTAGACGAATATATTGCCAAAGAAGGAGCTTTAAAAATAAAAGAAATATCCTATATTTTTGCCGAAGCATATTCCTCTAGTTCACTGAAACATGGCACTTTCGCTCTTTTGGAAGAAGAATTCCCGGTTTTACTTATTGATACCGAATTAGAACACTACGAAAAAAATAAAAATTGCATGGAGGAAATATTGTCACGAGGGTCCAAGATTTTTTTAATTACTACGAATACTGAACACAAACCTCGCGACAATGTCCTTGTTATTCCACTTATTTCTAATCCATCCTTTTCTTTTTTGTTAAGTGTCATACCGTTTCAACTACTCGCATATTATTTATCCGTAAAAAAAAATATCAATCCTGATATTCCACGAAATTTGGCAAAAGTGGTCACAGTTGAATAATTTTTTCTTTGTATATCTTATATTATGGACCATCAGTCTAACCAAGCGAATGCCATGAACGCACTGTTCGGACCCCTTTCCAGTGATTACTGTTTGTATTTTTATTTCCTTTCCGTAATTGGCTTTGTGTTCATCGCCATGTTCCTTATCTCCTCTTTGATGCTGGGATTTAACCAGAAGAAGGGACCCGAATACTACCTGCAAGTGTTTGCCGTCGCACTCGGATACGGAATTTTCTACTTCCAGAACCGTCTTCTTAACTCTATGTGCTATAGCGCTTTGAGTGCATAAATATTTTTCCCTATAAATAATACAACACCCGTGTTATATTATTTATTATTTTCGTTCAAAACAATATGATAATTTACCTATCATTATATAAATTATTATATGAGTATGGATATATTCTATTACAGTAACTATTGTAAACATTCACAAAAAATATTACAAACTTTAGTCAAAGGTTGTTTAACTGATAAAGTTAGTTGCGTATGTATTGATAATCGGAAAAAAGACCCTTCCACAAACCAGACGTATATTTTATTGGAAAATGGCAGTAAGGTGATCATGCCACCAACCCTTCATAGTGTTCCCGCATTATTATTGGTCAATGACCGTTATCGTATCATTTTTGGTGATGAAATTACCAAACATTTTCACCCACAACTCATTAATAAACAAAGTGTTTTGTCGCAAGGGCAAGGAGAACCACTGTCTTTTCAATTAAACAAATCAAGTGGGGGCACCAATATAGTATCTGAGGCTTACACATTCTATGATGCGCCAAGCGACGAGTTAAGCGCAAAGGGAAATGGTCGTTCCCGTCAAATGTATAATTATGTTACTACTGATAACGACTTGTTCTCTATAGAAACACCTGACGATAATTACCAACCAGATAAAGTATCTGACCACGTAACCATTGACAATTTACAACAGAAAAGGATGGACGAATTAGAAGTATCCACAAATCAACAAAAAACAATATAAATACTAGTCTATATGTTTATATACAATGACCGACAAGTCTACTGTATTACGTGCATTTAACAAGCATTTTTTTGAGTTTTTGGATGATATCATTACTATTTTGCCTGGGGAAAAAGAGGTAGCGAAGGCAAAAGTATCTTTTGAGAATATCAAAAAGATGAACCCGACCATTATTTGTAAAACTTGGTATCAGGTGGTATACGCACCTTATAAAGAAGTGATAGACAGAGGAGATATTACTTTCTTTTTTGAGAAGGATTACTCGGGGGACTTGAATAATGTTCCTAATGCTGCTGAGATTATGGGTATTATTGACCAGATTCGTATGCCTATTAAGAGCATGGACGAAGTAAATAGGAGTCACTGCACCAAATACATTCAAAATCTAAGTAAGCTGTCTACTGTATATAACTCAGCATAAACATAAAAATACACTCTTATATAAAGTATGGATACGAGTCTCTATACTTTATATTTTGATGGATGCAGTAAAGGTAATCCAGGGAAGGCAGGCGCCGGATATGCTATTTATAAAGAAGAACAGGAAATCGCGTCTAATTCCATTTATGTAGGGGACGTTGAAACAAATAATAAGGCAGAATACACCGGCGTGTTTGAAGGGTTATTGTTCGCAAAAAAACATAATATCAAACGCATTCATGTGAAAGGCGATAGCATTTTGGTTCTTAGACAACTAAAGGGGGAGTATAAAGTGAAATCCGCAAATATATTGGATATATATCGGGATACAAAACAGTTATGTGATTATTTTGATACAATCACATTCGAACATGTATATCGCAAAGACAACGCACGAGCCGACGAACTGGCTAACATGGCACTCGCAATCAAATAAGAAACATATAACCGTCATTTGTAAATATGTTATATGTTTTTCAGCAAATCAAAGACCTCTTGTGGATGTTTTTTTGATAAAAAAATAGTAACGTCGTCTTTTGATACCTTTGGTTGTGCTACTTGAAGTTTACGACGAATATAATATGTTTGATGTATATCCCTCAAATATGAACTCAATTGGTCGTTTATGTATAGTTCTTTTTTTAAGACGTAATTGTCTACATATGTTTGATGTATATATCGCACAAATGCTTTCCATATTGAATGTATTTTCTTCATGTTATATTGTGATTTATAAATAAATGGGAGCATCTTTTCATGTTGGTTCATTTTTACATAGCATATATACGTATACAAATAATATGGTTCTATATGGCGATGTAGTTTGTATATTTTATATCGGTCACATACATATTTGCATCGGTTACCATTGTCTTTGTTCATTATGACAATACCCGATATGTTCATCGAAATTATCTCGTCTTGTAAACAACTTGTCTGTTGAAACGTCCTCGTGAAATCGGTCGGGAAATTAATCAATCCGCGCAATGTATCAAACATTTGCCATTTTTCGTATACGTCCGGGCTTATAGGGAATACGTTGTTTTTATTGATTTTATATACACTTGTTAAATAGAGTGTTCGCTTAGTATGAACATGACTGTATTTATTTGCCAATGTAAAATTGTAACAATACTCCTTTGATAAATTGTCCCAAAACGGTAACTTAGATATGTCTCTAGACGAATCATATTTTAAGATATTACACAAGATATTTGATAAAGAATGCTCTTTTGTTCCGTCATATGGATATATCAATTTGTCATGTGTGGCCAGTTTCCATCCTTGGTTTCTCTCGTCGTAAAATAAATGAATTAATAAGCCATCTATATACTCATTCGCATAATACGGAGCCGTCTCTGTGAAAAAAATACCCGGACTCATCATTTTAGGTGGGGAGAAACTTAGCACATTTGTCTCCGGATACGAAAATACGACTGAACGATATAAATGAATTGTCGGTTGTTGAGAATTTAATAGCTCTTTGTTGTAATTTAATATGGAAAAGTGGGGGGTGTTTTCTTCTGTAATCATTCGCATGTTTAAACTAGGCGTCCCCGATAGATTGTAATTTATTTGTATAGGGCACTTTTCCGATTGAACCATTTTATCAAGTTCGGTAGTTAATAATATCATTATCGCCTTAAACTATTTTTGATTGTTTTATTCATTATGCTTGAATATAATTTAGATGACTAATATATATTAATACAATAATGCAATTTATTAATCATTTTATATCATCTACCGATTCTGTAAGTCCCGAACCCCAATCTGGTGGGAGAAATACGAATACTCTTGAATACGGAGATGTAATAGAAATTATTTCTCCAACAAATGATGAATTACATGAAATGAGTTTTATGGTAACTTATATTGATCTACATATAGTTGAATTGTTGAATATCTCCACTGGTAACTTTATACAACTCAACACTAGCGAAGAAGGAATTTTTAGCGATGAAAGTATTGTCGGCATTCATCTAATAAGTCGCAGTGATGCGAAGGGATTTGCGCGTCAAAACAATTTGATACCAAACACATGGGTTGATATTCATTTTGGTAGCGAAATGCCCAGTATTATGACCGCCGAAATTACGAATGTGGAAGAAGATGAGATTGAACTTACTACTTATCCTGAGATAAATACCTACTATATTGATTTTGCTTATCAAGGTTTGCCCAAAAACATTCCTATTGATAAAATTGTGATTCGTGATAAACCTGACACATTGCAAAATATTCGTTCGTTGATAGACGTTCAGGAAAAGTTAAATGAGAATGAAGATCTTACACTTGACGAAATTAATGAGGAACAACAAGCGGATATGGAGTTCACGCCAGAAGGTGAAAGTATTCTTACTATACCTGCGAATGCTACACCTGATGTGAATTTTAAAGACAATATGCGTAGTATGTATTTGGACGCAAATGAAATCGTATTCGGGGAAGAATTGGATACCCTTGTTATGGCAGTGGAAATCCCCGAAAGTGAAAGAACGTATACCATTGAAGCACAAGTAAACGATTTGAACGACCAATTTTTATCAACAATACCAGACTATAAACGTAGTGAATTAGTCTTAACAAATATTCACCGTCTCATCGTGCGTTTTAAAGAGTTGAGACAACACTATTCTACCTATGATGAAAATAACAATATTGTGGGAAAGAAGGTGAATGGGCCTTTCCACAAACCTTTGGTTCAAAAAATACACGATTTGAACACCAAGATAAAATGGTTATTGCCGGTGGTTCAAAACCGCAAAGTTATCTATTCAGACGACAAGGACACCGAACTGGAGAGTGATGTAATATACAATAAGGTTGACGAGTCCATTAATCAAATGAGCGAGACATTAACCGATTTCCATAAGTCAAAAACTGGCGGAATTGAACACAACTACAGTGAGACTTACAATACCATTGATGCGAATATGAAACCATTTGAATTACCCATTGATGCTACCAATTGTTTGGTGGTAAAACCAGTATTGGAAGATTTAGACGCGATTGTAGACAATTTAGGTATGTTTGAGTCAAGTGTAGCAAACATAATAGGTAGCAGATCATCTACATTAGAACGAAAGAAGTATCTATTACAGCGCTACAATACAGGGTCTACCCAAATGGAAAAAAATGTTATGAAAACTGGCAAAAGTATTTATTTTCGCAAACCAATGACACCGAACGATAAGATATGTATCTCTTCCATTGTTACTTTGCCTGAACCATTTATTCGTTTGAGCGCAATGTATTTGCCTTCCCAAAACATTCTCAGTAAATCCGAACTTCATCAACAATACATCTATTTGTTCCGTATATTGAAAAAGAATGTAGATATTGTTCCCAGGGTAGTAAATGACCTATCAAAGGAACTTGACTACGATAATGAAGAAGGCGCAAATTTGTTTTCTAATTTCAACGAATTCATTATCAATCATGATTTGGACGAGTTGGATGCTGACCAAGAAGACAAGTTCAAGAAGTTTTTGGAAGCGATTGTTCCAAAAACAAGAACTATCTTGAAGTTGGTTAGAAAAAATCTCAAATACAAGCTTTCATTTGTAGATGTGGTCAAGCAACTAGAACCATATGGCATTCAGAGTGAAGATATCACTTATACCCAGTATGTAGACATTCAACATACTGTCCAACAGCATATCGCGGAATTGAAGTCGGAGATGGAAACAAAACGCAATTTGTATCATTCTTTGTATAAGCAGTCTGGGTCCAACACAATTCAGAATCCTGTTAGTCAAATTGTAAACAACAATGCTGATATTTTGGATGCTTTTACCAAATCGTATTTCGCAATGCATAAACAAGACGCATCGTTTGTTTCGGAAAGTGAAATGATCGTCAAATTATATGCACAAGACGCAAATCAGTTGTATCCTCGCTTGATTAGTTCTCGCCTGACCTCTTTGATGAGCGAAACGAATTCTTCTACGTTGACCGATATTTTGCTAAGTCGCGACCGCCGTGAGTTGAATGAAGATGAAGATAAGATTAAACCAGTTGACTGCACCCGACGCTACTTGGCGAAAAAATATGAATCCCTGGGTGAACTTCAAAAAGACAATAATGTGGACAATTTATATTATGACGAAGATTATGATGATACTCCTTACCATATTATGGATAAATACAAGGCGAAAAAGGATGAATTGGAACCTAAAAACTTCAAGGAATTTTTAGTAGAAGCATTGATACATAAACACGATTGCCCGATTGATTATGCCGACGAGTTAGCCACGATTATGATAAGTAAAAAGAAGCCCGTCACAGATGGGGAATATGCTATGTTGGATATTCTTCCTGAAAAGCAGAAAAGTCTGGAGCTTTCAGAGATTAGTGAAGAAAACGATGAAACAATAGATACCACTCGTAAATTGTTATATTACAGACGTGTGAAAAATACATGGGTAAGGGACGATTCTATTGCTGCTGAATCATTTTATGACACAAATACGCTATTTTGTAATATCAATGAAAACTGTTTCAAGAATACTCGTTCTAATGTGTGTGAATCAAATGAAGAAAGCACCATCCGCGTCAAAGAACATAACAAAAAAAGTATATTGAACGAATTTGACCGACGATACCACGTAACACGGGAACTCTTAATCGCGGAATTGGAGAAAGAAATTACTTATTTATTGAAGTATAACAGAAACATCCACCACTTACGTCGCGTTCAATTATACAAGGCTAACAATCTGGCGATTGAGATTGGCAATTTCGCAAAAAAGAATGAGGTGCTGGTTTCACCGCGACTGGAGTTATTAAATTGTATATTGGGCGAAACCGATTTCATTAAAAAACAGAATGATATTATGGCGTTTGCTTCACAATATACCCGAAATCCTCTGGTTGAGCAATTGAACGAGGATAAATATTGGCTGTATTGTAAAGAAACCAATACTAAGTTGTTGCCATTCACCCTTTTTGAATTAGCGAAGGCATTTGTGTCTGGTGAAAATTACATTCAAAAATTGCAAGAATTATGCAATGACTATGGTGTAGAAGAAGGTGACGCGATTGTAGATAAACACAGTGGTGCGATTCTAAGAAAAAGTGACTTTCAAGAAGAAGAAATGTATGATGACAGTGGCTTTCGCATTACTACTCACAGTATGTTAGAAAAAGAATTAGGGGATGTGTATGCGTCTACAAAAGGCAAAACCGCACAAAGACCTATATTTGAGAATGAAACCATGACCATCGTATACAATGTGTTTGTTACATTGTGCGAGTATTTACAAATACCTCACGAAGGTATACAAGATTTTGTATTGCGCGTATCTAATGAGGTGATTGAAAAAGCTATCATAAGTGAAGAGAAATACAAACAGAAAGTAGAGCGGATGAACAAGGATAAGGAAAAGAAGACGAAAGTGCCCAGCTACAAAAATTACAAAAATGAGAATCTTATTCTTGCGGTAGCAAACTCGTTGATTATCGCCATCCAAACCAATATTCCCTCTTTCCAGACAAGTAAGACCTTTCCAGGTTGCGTCCGTTCTTTTACTGGTTATCCCCTATTTGGAATAGAAGACGCAGGCGCGATCCAATATATATCTTGTGTGATCTTCAAAATTAAAAGCACCATTGACCCCTGGAGCTCCCTACGCAGTTACAAATCAGTAGACAAGATTGTTCCCCGCATTACCAAAATGATGGATTCTTTGTTCATTGAACGACCTGACGTTCAAGATAAATTGATAGAAAAGCGACAATATTTGTTATTGAAACCAGATTATACCATCCCAAACAGTCACGCGATTACTAGATGGGTTCACTTCCTCCCACCTGTTGTGAATTATACATTGGATAAGTCTATTCAAAACATTACAACTGAATTCAAACAAGAGTTAAACGCACTCATTAAATCGGGTAATACAAAACAAAATCACTTCACAAATATCGTGAAGGGGAAAAATATGTTCTATGGATACCATATTATTAAAAACATCAATGAATTGGTAAAAAATAAAGAGCTGCTTCTTAATAGCGCATCTTCCATACCGTTTTTGGAAAATGCTTGTTGCAATACCGGTCTGGTGAATCCAGTCAGTTATTTTGTAAATGAGAACCCAACTCTATCTACTTATTTCCATTCAGTCAAGAATAACGACGCTCTGTTAAAACAAGTGACCACTTTATCTAATGCGCCATTCTTGTATCACAAAGACTTTACTGGAACTGCTTATCCCATTGTATCTAGCGGCAATCTAGAAGAAAAAATATATTCTTTCATTATACAACATTGTCTATATGATAGAGATGTATCTGTTCCTGAGAAATATAAGGCGATATGTAGCGAAAAACCAGACGACTACAACAAGAAATTGTCGCTTTCTGAAAAGATAGAATACCTGAAAAGAAATGGAAAAAAATACACAGAAAGTGACCTGAAATCATTGTTGAATATCGTGAATGAAGAGAACATCGTTCACATAGAATATAGCGAGCCATATGAACTGGTTGACGGGTTCAAAGATGTAGTGAACTATTTGGAGGAGAAAGATTCTTCGGTCATACCGCAAAAGCTGCGTAAACTGTTATTTGAATTGATAGACAATGTGCGACCTGGAAAAATGTATACGGAAGAAAGTGATAGATTAAAGAATTTATCCAAACACCTGAAACAGGTTAACAAAAACTCTTATATTGCGATAAATGATTTTTTATCTTCTAAGAATGAGGAATCAAAATACAAGCACATTAGAGATTACCTAGAGATGATTGATGTATGGAAAGTGACTGACCATTCTCACAACGAGAACTTACAAACGTTTAGTCAGTATGTAAGAAACATGATTTACAACATTACACAAGTCTATCCTAATGTTATTCGCAGCGGTAGAGGGTTTCATCCTTATATGGATGTCACTGATGGTTACAAAAAATGGAATCTTGCCGATTTACATGTGTCTGAATTGAGGAAATATCATGAAACATATTATTCACAACTAACTCCTTTTTACAAAAACCCCATTGTTGTGGAATTATTTAATGAAATGGACGATATGTTATCCGACCTACATAAATTTGTTCGTCATTTGCCTATCCAAGAAGAAATAGTAAAGCGAGTTGGAGACAGTGATGTTGTGTATTATTCTTTCTTGAAAAACGATACAACTATGCAGCTTATTAAATATTGCTTTTATTCGTGTATTTGTATTTTTATTGAGTCTGCTTCTAATTCTATGGTCATCCAAACGAATATGAATACATACAAAGACAATGTTCGCAAAGAGAAACAAGAAGTCAGTGAAACACTTGGAAATATCATTACACAAACTAATACTAGCGAAGAAAATCAGCAATACGTTGATTCGCTACAAGAAGTGGATATTGCTGATGTGTCTCATGACCTGAACGTGAAAATTTCGGATTTGATTGTTGCTCTATTAAATATTGAAATGGATAACAAAAAAGCGATTAATATGTCTTATGATGAGATTGAAGCTGGCATGCGGCGTGAAAGACAGGACGAAAGAGAAACGATGATTAAATATTTAGGAAATATGACGACAGAACAACGCAGAATAGAGGATTTGAGTAAAATACACAAACTTGGCAACTGGAATATCGGTAATCAAAACGCAATCTGGAAATACGACAAACAGCGATTTGAAGATGAGATGGTCATGGGCGAATTCTTTGAATTTGAAAATAAAACCACTTCCAAAGCCGCCGAACAAGAAATTGTGGATTTAGATGACATGATAGAAAGTGACCAATTACAAGATAACGACGATGAAAGCGCTGGATACAGAGACGGACACGACTTCCGCGAATTGGCAGCGAATTACGACGATGGTGATTTTTACCCTGAAGATCGCGATGATGACGATTTTTATGGGGACGATTAATTTCTTCCCTCTTTTTTATCTTCCTATTGTAAGTAAATCATATGAGTAGCTTAAAAGGATTTGTCCAAGTTAATAAATTGTCGGTTACGGTTTCTATTTTTTTAATTATTTTTTCATTCATTCATATGTTAAAGCCTACCCTTATGTATAGCGAAGATGGCAGTTTCCGTCCATTCGGTGTAGGATATAGACATAAAACAGTCATACCCATATGGTTAGTTTCGATACTTATCGCTATATTCAGTTATTTAGGTGTTCTTTATTATTTAGCGTATATGTAGCATAATTTCTCTATGCAGATAAAATATATCAATTTATATTTTATCTGGACCTATGAGCACACCTGTATTAATTGACCCTTCCTTTCGCAATTACATGTTTCATAGTCTACAATCCTGTCATCAGTATCGCAGTAATTTATATTATTATATCTTGAATTTCGGTATTCTCTTTGTGTTTGTGGTGATCGCAGGAATTGCGTTGTATAATTGTAGTCTGAATAAGCAAAGTGATTTAGAAAAACAACAACAAATGATAGAAGACCAACAGTATGTTATGTCCAAGATAAGACACTATAAACAAGAGATGGAAGACAATAAGGAGATGGTGACCAACATTACGAACCTGCCTACTTTAGAACATTTTTAAATTGACTATGTTGTTTTTTCTTTTATTATTTATTGAATATATATATCAATACATAATGAATATTATTCAAGACCAGATAAAAGATGTATTAGAAAATAACAATCGGGCACAAGTACAATTTGAGAACATACTCAACACATATTCAAAAGAAGCTACTGAAATTGATATTAAAGAGCCTCTATATGGAGAACTTGACTTGTCTATCCTTATAGCCAACGGATTTCTTAGTGTAAACAAACTGACGATTGGTGAAGGTAAGCTAACAAACATATTGAATATTCCCCAGAAACTTCCTAAGATTCGTATATTTCACTGCACAAACAATTTATTGACCCTTATTGAGAACCTTCCCAATTCACTCGAAGAATTAGATGTAGATGGTAACGAATTAGCTGAACTCGACATTTCTAACTTAGATAACTTGCGTGTGTTGTCTGCCAGAGACAATCGCCTCACTATGTTAGACAACTTTCCCGAAACATTGGAAGAATTACAGGTTTCGTTCAACCAGCTTACCCAGCTCAACTTCATCGGAGCAAACGAACTTAAAACTGTTAATCTATCCAATAACAATATCCTACGTATTGAGAACCTTCCGGAGTCGGTCAGCGAATTAATCATCGAAAATAATCCGGAAATACAGTTTATAAATTCTACCCTGCCTATTCAACCAAAACAAGAGTATCGCGGTGGGCAGAAAAAGATGGACGTATACGAAGCGTTGGATAAATACTTCAAATTGGAGAACAGATATGCGATAAATAAACAGCGTAAACGGAAGCAAGATAGTAAACCAAAATGTGTCAGTTGTAATCGCCACGTGGGTTCTACATTCCTTAAAAAGAACAATCATTATATTGCGATTTGCGGCGATGAAACGTCTCCATGCAACTTACAGATTGATATCTTTATGGGTGACCATAACACGATTGATGAAATGATGGCCGTATTTAAGGAATCTACAGAAGAACTCAAGGTGAACATCATTAAACAAAAATTAGATACTCTCTTTAATTACACCGCAGAAGATGAATCCATTGATAATTTCAAAGAATCTATTGACCAATACAACGCCGATAGCGCGATTTACAAGGGAATTTTGGATGAATATCACTTACACTTTGACAATGATGTAACCAAACAATTGATTCAAAAATACGACCTTGACATCTATCATGTAAATGAGAAGATGAAGGTTCTCATCGCTTCGTATAAAGAATCCAATAACAAACAGCTATTGACTGATGCTACAAACATGCATCTCAAAGAATTAAATCCTCTGATTCAAAAGAGAAGAGAACTTGCATATCCAGTTATGGAATTGAATCATGTTACCTTAGAAAAGAAACAGGAAGTGCGCGATGATATACACGGCAACGAATACGACGTATTGTTTCAACTTCCAGCGACATTGGACAAACTTACGACCACTTCGGGCGAGGAACCCAAGGTGATTAAGTTTGAAACCGATGATAGCGCGAAAAAGTAAACGTTTTGTCTCCATCAATAGGATACATATGTCTGTCTTACAAACATATGTATAGATACGATAATTATAACTATTTAGTGAATAAATAACAAATTGTCTACGGTAGCTAACAATCATTATAATTAGACACACCATCCCATATAACACTAAACTGATTCGCCCATTTCTTTTTCATGCAAGGACCAGTATACCACTTTTTGTCATCAAAATCAATCGTATTTGATATCTCGTCGTATCCTGGAGTGGAATCGGTGGTTAACGTAGCCTTACCATTGGTATACACCGCACCCACATTGGAATGAGGTTCTTCCTTATTATGAGGAGGAACTTGACATACAAGTTTGTTGTTCCTCTCAATGGATTCCCAATAATCAGGACAATAACCATGTTGAGGAGGATAGGGCATATTCTCTCCACTACCGTCTGACATTTTCATTCCAATATAAGTCAAAATAACGATAAGCACGATAATCGCAACAATTAATACTATCGAATAAAAACGATCCATTCTATACAATGTAAAAATATTTTTCTTACGCAACACTAAATATATTTAGTAACTCGCTTGGTAATATAATTTCTAAGGAAATACTATACGAGAACCAGAAAGATGTCATCCTTACTTAACACAAATAATTATCATAAACCACAGGAATCAATATTAGATAAACAGGCTTTAAATGGAAGGGTGAATCTCATCACTGAACCCTCCGCAGATGTGCGCTTTAAAATGCAAGAGAAGATTGCGATCAAAAACAAATCTACTGAATACAGGAACGCGCTCGCTGGCAACTTAGAGAACAACTTGCTTTCTGAGGTATTCTTTTCCGCAGGCAATGTCCAGATACTACAAAATGGTATTCGTGCTGGTGTATACAACGCATCTAAAGAGAAGAAGATTTTGGTGCCCCCCCAAAACGTAGACACCCTCAAGATTATCATGAGAAGCACCTATTTACAATACGCAGAACATCGTTTGGAGAAGGTCACTGAGGAAGTTACACAGTTGAATAAACTGGTGTTGAACTATTGTGTTCCTAACGTATATAGTGCTGTTATCAGTTATCGCAAATACTTAGAAGACCAAAGCACGATTGCTATGCCTCTTGAACGTCCTCGCAACCATGACCGCGACTACAAACAACTGGAGTTGAAGCATTATATGTAAATAAGTTAGTTAAAGAGAACATACATATGTATGATCACGATCCTGATCACGATCCTGATCAGAAAATTGAATTCAAGTATGATCGATATATTAATTGTAGTTAATACAAATACAATTAATACAAATACAATTAATACAATACTGCCACTATGTCGTCACGTTTGGACCAACATCAAATGCGAGCACGATTCGAATATACAACCGACGAATCGCTACTACTGTCTTTAAAAACAGAAATCGCACTTTTGCAGATGAAAGAGTTAAAGCTCACAGAACGCTCAACTATCCACCCGGAGCAGTATGTTGCTTCTAGTCAGATTTACGCGTTTGTCAATGACCCTAAACACGTAATCGTTGCGGTGATAGGGAAGACTCAGTCTGGGAAAACCGGAACGATGCTTGCTTTACTGGAGACATATCTTAATGACCGTAATAATTTGATTCCAGTAGATAATATATACATTATCACGGGCGACTCATCTAAACAGTGGAAGGAACAAACGAAGGACCGATTCCCATCTTGCTTACAGGGTCGTATATTCCACCGAAGTGATTTACCGAAACACTTTGTGGATGAAGTGAAAGGCAAACAAAATGTGTTGATTATAATGGATGAAGTGCAGATCGCGGCAGGCGCTAATCAAACGGTTGCGAAAACGTTCAAGGAGGCTGGATTTTATGACAAAAATTACATGTTCGATAACGACATCAAGGTCGTTGAGTTCTCAGCGACGCCCGACGGAACGTTGTATCAGCTCTCAAATTGGTCTTCTGGTGCTGCTCAAATTTGTATTCAACCTCCTCCATCCTATATTGGTGCATATGAATTGTTGAATCAAAAACGCGTTCATCAGTGTAAAGACCTGTGTGGTTGGGATAAACACACGCGCACTATACGTGAGAGTGCGTACGAAAACATCCAAGAATTAAAAGATGTAATCGACAACTATAATCGGCCTTTATACCACATTGTAAGAACGCACACCGGTGATTTGGCGGATGTCACGTATGATAACATGGTGGCTGTATTTGGAAGAAGTGATTATAACATAATCACATTTGACGCCGGTAACAAGAACTGCGACATCAATCATATTTTGTCCAAACCCCCAACCAAACACACTATCATCCTTATTAAGGAAATGTTGAGGTGTGCCAAAACTATCTGTAAAACTCATCTAGGAGTTCTTTATGAGAGAGATACACATTCACCAGCAGATTCAAGTATTATACAAGGACTGGTAGGTCGTATGACTGGTTACGACGACAACGGGTTTTCGGTTTGTTTCACAAACGTAGACAGCATAGAAAAGTACGAAGACCTCTTCAATTCTGATTTTAAAAACGATAGTATTCCTTGGAAATCGAATACAACTGTGAGCGGTAGGGGAAAGACTAGAGCAAAGTCTACGTTTAATGACCCTAAGAAATTTAGCATCGGTGTAGATAGTCCAGAGCCAACACAAGAACCAGTTATTGAGAAATTCAGTTCACAAGAGGCAATGAAGGACTTCTTCATCAGGGTTGTTAAACCCAAACTCGGTAATGGTAGATGCAGTGGCCCTAGACAAGTGAAACCGAATTCAGATGGAATGTATGAATGCACTATTCGCTCGAAGAAACGAGTTTACAACACTGCTACTATTTATGCAGAACGCTTTTGTGGGCTGGACAGCACCAATTATCGTTTCTATCCGTGCTACAGAAACCCCAGTGATTTAACGACTTTGGAATTTTGGTTAGTCTATCATTCTCTTGGCGGGGAATGTGATATGTAAAGAAAATTGGTTCATTATGCGCCATGTATACGTATAGCAATTATATACAAGCGTCTACCCGTAGAAGTCGCTATGAACATAACACGCCAGGCAGTTGGGCAGGACGCAACGAACTTGGCTGGGACCATCTGACGATTGAGGTAGTCTTCATAAAAATAAGTAATTCATGAGGTGATATTACTTATTTTTTCTTTGCGCTCTTGTTTCTTTTTCCATCAGTTCATTCATGTTTTTCGTCAAATCTCCGGTTTTAGTTAATTGCTGTTCATCTAATATCGCAAGGTGACTCGCTTTCGTTTCGGGGTCATATATTTTAACAAAGTAATGACGTTCATCGTTGGGTATAAAATAAAAGGAATGAGACGTCTTGTCTAAAATACATTCACACTCACTCGGGTTACTTGTCCATACCATTTTATCTGTTGGCTTTGGAAGTATATTTTGGTCAAAATAAGGTGTGCCGTCGGATGGTGTTTCAACAATCTTACCGATACGTTCAATCAGTTTATCGTTTTTTGTCTGTATTGCTATCACCCAAGAACCTGGTTTAAATGATTTATTAGGAGGTTTACTGAGTATGTTATTTTTCATATTCTCTACATCGGCTATACCATACGATGTATTCACAAATAAGGTTTTCAATTGATTTACTTCGTCCTCGCTCAAAGGCATTATATATATCCATATATTATTCGTTTTCATTGTAACTATCTAAATAGTCGTATATAATAAAGAATGTTCGTCTATCTTTTGGAATGTACCGACAATGCGACTTATGTAGGCGCAACAGTAGATGTAGACCGCAGATTACGACAACACAACAAAGAAATTAAGGGAGGAGCACACGCAACGGGCACAAAAGTTGCTGCCGGAAAATCGTGGACGAGGGCATGTTACGTATCTGGATTTCCCGATTGGTCTGCAGCGTTGCAGTTTGAATGGAGGTGGAAGCAATTGTCCAGAAAATTACCTCAACAAATGTTCCCACTTGAACGAAGAATGTCCGCGTTACAAACATTATTGAATTTGGAACGCCCTACCACCAAAGCAGTCGCATATACGGAATGGGAAAATAAACCGGTTGTTCACATAGAACAAAACATGGAATTGTGTTCTGTTTACCTACAAAATGACCCTGACCAACCATATACAATCGCAGAATAATCCAGTGGGGGTATTTAGTATATTATCTCACTATTCTATAAGAGAACGATTTATGTCACAAATAAACACACCTCGGCCGAACAACGCACAACTAAATATATCTCAACCAAAAAAAACAGTTCGCCCGAAAAAAACAGTCATCATAAGACCGAAACGGGTAGGTGAAGGCACATATGGATGCGTCCACAATCCCCCTTTGCGATGTGTAAATCAAAAACAACAAGACTCAATTAGCAATGTATCCAAATTGATGACAAACAAGGACGCACAAGAAGAATTGAACGAGTTTTTTCTCGTTAGCAACGCAGACAAAAACGGCGAATATCATTTGGGGAAGCCAAGCGTATGTAAACCATCCAAAATACCATCCAATTTACTCGCCATCAAAGACTGCAAAAATATTCGTCCGAGTGTAGAAGAAATGAACAAGTTCTCGTTGCTCATTATGAAGAATGGTGGTTTGAATATTGAACAATTCGCAGGCCAATTTAAGAAACAAAACGCAAATACCGAAAATATGAGACAAATTATTGATTTCTTAGTTGAAGGTATCCGGTTACTAGAAGGCTTAGAATTATTTTTAGACAACGACATTATTCATCACGATTTAAAATCGCAAAACATTGTTTATAATCAGAGTGAAAATCGGGTGAACTTCATTGACTTTGGGTTAATGGATAACATGAAAAATGTAAGCAGTCAAGCAACTCATAGTGATTATGGATACGATATTCATTGGTCGTTCCCTTTTGAAATTGCGATGTGGAACAAAAATGACTTCGAGACGTTTGTAGAATCGAGCGTCCACGACAAAGAAGTTCGTATGCGTCCGATGTTAAAGAAAATAGAAAAGAAATGTCCCTATTTTTTTGAGGTGATTTACAACAACGATAAACAATCAATCAAGAATCACATTACGGAGTTTATGAACTTTTTGGATATGATTGATAGCGATTACGACCAATTTTTAGAAAAATCATTGAAGACCATGGATCTATATGGCGTAGGCATAGCGTTTATGGACTTTTACAATAATACTGAACATATTTTGGAGATGATTGAAATAGAAATGGATCTGAAAACGAACAAAGATACCCATCTATCTGCACGTTTCAAAAACTTATTTATGAGCATGGTCGACCCCAATGTGTATAATCGTACGACTCTGCGGAGTGCGTTGTATGAGTATCAACATATATTAATCGGCAGTGGAATGGTGGATAAAAATACAAACACTCATTCCAAGTTATTAAATCAGTCGATTGAAAATATGCAATCCATTCAAAAAACGTCTTCTTCTGTCGCGAAGGAAATTTCCACGATCTCTCTATCGTTAAGTCCTGCACAAAAAGAAGAAATTAAGGAAAGTGTTCCCAAACGGGTTTGTCCCGAAGGGAAAGAATACAACAAACGAACAAAACGTTGTGTCAAAAAATGCAAAGAGGGTTCTCGTCGCAATGAAAATTTCCGCTGCGTGAAAATCCCAAAGAGTAAAACGCAAAAAAAGAAGAAATCCCCCGGCCCTTGTTCCGAAGGAAAAGAACGAAATCCCAACACAAACCGTTGTGTAAAGAAATGCAAACCTGGATACGACCGAAATGAAACTTTCAAATGCGTTAAATCCAAGAACTAAATATGATAAATAATTGAATAGTTGTATGCTCAATTATTTATAGTGTGCGCTTAAAAACTAGCACCGAAAGAACCACCTAATAAACTGTTAGCAGCCATGGGGTCAACACCGATATTGTAATCCATTGACTGCTGTTGCTGAACACGTTGTTGAGGAGGCTCTTGCATAGGCTGCATACCATTACCAGCCTGGGTTCCCGCCACAGGAGCAGGAGGGAAGGACCCCTGCTGAACACGCGAATCATCTAAATTGTCGGCCTGACTAGGTGCGTGTTTGCTCTTTTTTACTTTTTGTTGCTGCATCTCCTCCTCTTCTTCAGGACCGTTAATTAACTCCATCACACGTTCCGCCAAAATATTCACCTTTATACCCAACTTGGTCTGAATACTCAGAACAATCATCAAAAACGCCAATACTACGTTTGTCAGGGTCAGGTTCTCGTATTTGAATCCACTATAGGTAGGGAAATAAGTAATCACACGATGAATCAAGATAATACCTAGAAAAAGTAATGACAGTTGAATTAATACTTCTGCTAAAAGTTCAAAACTGGACTTTTGAGAGTCCGCCTCGGGAATGAAATGGTGGATTGTCTTATTCAACAATACAATAGGGACCACGCCCATGATAGTATATTGAAGAACATTTGTCATCTCAGCAATACTTTCCTCACTTCCAGAAAACACATGGTTCAGAAATGTAGGTTTACTTACTTCTCCGCCTTCTTGTAATATGGTATCCATTCGTATATACAAACATAAAGAAATTATATAAACACATATTCTTCTATTTTTATAATACTATGTCGCATCCAGAACAGCAGTATTTGCAACTTATTCGTAATATTCTAGACAATGGTCATGACCATCGTGGACGCAACGGCGACACCAAGAGTTTATTTGGAAACATGATGCGTTTTTCGCTAAAAGACGGAACCCTGCCTCTACTCACAACAAAAAAGGTGGCTTGGAAAACATGTTTTAAGGAGTTAATATGGTTTATTCGCGGTTGCACGGACAACGAGGACTTACAAAAGCAGAACGTTCATATTTGGGACGGCAATTCCACGCGCGAATTTTTGGATAGTCGCGGACTAACCAAGAACGAAGAAGGCGACCTGGGACCAGTATATGGACATCAGTGGCGCCATTTCAACGCTGAATATACAGACCGACATACCGACTATTCGGGCAAAGGCATTGACCAGTTGCAATATATCATTGACAATCTAAAAACGGAAGAGGGACGCACATCCCGTCGGTTGATTATGTCCGCTTGGAATCCGTGTCAACTAGATGAGATGGCTCTTCCGCCATGTCACGTTCTCGCTCAATTTAACGTTCGCAGCGAAGGTGACACTCACTATTTATCGTGCGCATTGTATCAACGCAGCTGTGATGTTGGTCTCGGGGTTCCTTTTAATATTGCGTCTTATGCATTTTTGACCCATTTGATTGCGAAGGAGTGTGACATGGTAGCCGAAGAGTTCGTTTATTTTATGGGAAACACTCATGTATATAACGACCACATTGAAGCATTGACCGAACAGGTCACCCGGGAACCATTGCCATTTCCCAAAATTACGATTCCTGTGAAGAAATCTTTAGAAGAGTATACAGTAAGTGATATAGAGTGGAAGGAAGAGTATCAAAGTCACAAAACAATTAAAATGAATATGTCTGCGTAAAAAGAATTAAAAATAATGCTTTTCATTAATATATACAAGGTCTCTTATGAGTAGTTCAAACGCAGCAGCAATCCGAAGAAGAGTAGGTGCCCAGGCGGCTCCAATTACCTCATCTAATTCATCATCTAATCTGACTCCTATTCCTGAAAATAGTAGCTCCGACAAAAAAAACAAGATTCTTACCATGACCGAGATGGTGACCTTGTTACACTCGCGTGTCAACGCACTTGAAAAAGGAACGGGGGAGTCTTCTACCAACAACACACAAGAGGAGCTGAGGCTTTTGGCCGACGAAATCAATGTCCGCTTTGAATTATTTGCAAACGAAATCGCCAACCTGAAGGATACGGTCATGAAGCTACAAAGCTATACCATGGATGTAAACAAAATGCTTGTCAATGAACGCATACAGATTCTATCCAATATGGAGCAAACTGAGATACAAGCACCCGAATTTCTAGACTTAGACACAAATACAAACAATGTATTTAGTAATATTGACGACGTGACCAGTGTAGACGTATCCACCCTAGCCAAAGAAGAAATCCAGGACAAGAATTAAATAACACATTTCGCGCAAATAAATTAAAAACTTGTAATTAATTTTGTATATTATATTATAAATCCTTTATACAAAATGAGTGACACCCCTATACAAGACCAAATCCAATCAGCGCAAGACCAATATTATCAAGAACATGCAAAACACCATTTCTTTAAAAAATCCCAAAAAATGGAATGTGCCACTAAAGTGGTTGACCAAGTTGGATTGAATAACCTTATTGAGAAAACTATCTATTATGAACCTGGGACCAATGTCCTTGTATTGAATTATCCTGTTTTCAAAACATTTGTTACAAACGACATATGCGAAGAATTCACCAATTATTTTATTGAAATGTTAGAATACGGGAAAACTTATTACAACAACGTAGAACTAAGAATCAATCTGGATACTCTTAGTATAACCGCCATTGAACGGTATAAATCATTTATTGAGATGAGTCTGGAGAAATTATCTGAAAAATACGATGATGTGATTGACACATGTATATTATACAATGCTCCCAGTTTTACTAGTCAGATTATTAATGTATTTGCCGGTATTGTCGGAAAATTACGGTTCAATACTTTACAAACCAAACTGATTGTGATTAGTAAGAAATAAATTATATAAACAATTCGTATTCTATATTAGTATATCCCGTGAATTATTGTCATGACCAATACGTTTGCTATCAACAATTTACAACACGCTGATATATTTGTAGCGTTATTCCAACATGTCAAGGTATTTTCGGAACACATTAATATTATATTTAACGAAGATAGAATGTATATTCAATGCATGGATTCAAGTAAAGTATCGGTGTTTGAAATATTCCTACCAAAAGAGTGGTTTGATTCGTATGACCTGGAAAACAATAACTCTTCTACAATTGGTATTAGCGCAAACATGCTATTTAAAGTATTGAATACGCGCGATAAAAAACAAGACATTTGTTTTTCGTTTGAACCAGAAGGCGACGAGATTTCAATTAAATTTCAGTGCGAAGACAAAGAAACGTATGATAAGGATTTTTCTCTACCTTTGATGGAAATTGAAAGTGAAATCATGCATATTCCGGAGATTGAAAGCACCGCAGATATTACTCTTCCTTCTGCCAACTTTGCCAACATGGTAAAGGACATGCGGCTATTTGGAGACACCTTGAATTTGAGGTGCGACCAGGAAAATCTTACGATGACAGCGAATAGCGACGAAAGCGGCAAAATGAACATCAAAATAACCACGGAAGATTTGACTTCATATGAAATACTGGAAGACGCCGAATTAATGACTTCCTATAGCCTGAATATTTTACATAATGTATCTTTGTATTCCAAATTATCAGAGTATATTCACTTTCACGTGAAGGATGGTTTCCCACTGAAAATCGTATATGAATTAGATAGTGACCACGATAACGCAAAAATGGTATTCTTTATCGCGCCTAAAATTGACGAATAAATGATTGCTCAGTTCGCGTTCAATATATAGACAAAAAACAATATAATAGTGTATAACAAATACTATATTATGTCTTTCGTAATTAATTTATTGGTATTTTTACTGGTACTCATATTTTACTTACAATTAACCGAGCAACACAAAAAAAACAATGATTTAGAAGTATACCAATTGGATTACATTGAACGAAAAGAGATTCGCGATTACTGTCGTTTAAAATTGCCTATCGTCATCAATTACAATAACGTTCATCCAGAGTTTGTGTCTCAAATAAACCGAAAAGGTATATTAGATACGCTCTCTTCTCTGCAGATTAAGAATCAATCTGATTTCTATAAAGACATTCCGGACAACAGTTATGTAGAGATGGATACGAAAAACGCAAATATTTTGTTTGAGACGTCGACAGATGAACCTTATTATACTGAAAAGAACGGCGACTCCATTCAAGCTAGTTCCTTGCGATCAGTGTTTGAATCCAATAACTTTTTATTGAAACCAGAGATGAATCTCGTTACTGAATATGACATATTGTTTGGAAAAGAAGGTAGCCAAACCCCCTTTCGCTATCACACACAATGTCGTAAATTCATTTGTTGCCACGAAGGTTCTGTGTCCATCAAAATGTCGTCGTGGGACAGCACTGAGTTGCTGAACCCAATTCACAACTATGAAGGATACGATTTCCGTTCTCCCATCAATGTATGGAACCCACAAGCAAACTGGACAGCAAATGTAAAACAAATGGAAACATTGGACATTGTATTGGAAAAGGGATGCATGTTGTATATACCCTCTTTTTGGTGGTATTCTATCCAATTTAATAACGAATCCTTAATTTCATCCAGTCAATATAGTTCGGCTATGAATTGCGTCTACAATCTACCCTCTTGGACACTTCATTATATTCAAAAAATAAACGTTGAAACGCAAGTATCCAATCTAAAAACGTATCTGTCTCTGTCGCCAGCAACCCCGAATAAAGAGATACACGAAGAAGCGAAAGAGCCGATTGAAGATGTCCCGCCCGAACCAATCGTTGAGTTGGTAAGCGACGAACCGACGCCTGAACATATCCAGGAGGATAACAAAATGACCACAACAAATGAAGATAATGCTGAAAATGAAATAAAAGAAACGTTAGATTCTATTGCATCTACCATTGAAGAAGAACATCATGTCTGAGAATGAAGAATATATGCCACTATTTATAGATATTGAAAAAGACGATTGTTGTATAGAATGTAAGAAAACGTTACGCCATTTTCGTGAAGGAACCACCTCTACAAACAACCGCTGTCACAACTGTTATTGGCGAGACCATAATTCTAGAGCAAGGCAGGAATCGGAAATCGTTCCGCTGATTTGTTGCCGTTGTGAAAATACATTTGACTGGAAAATTGGAATCGGCAATTTTTGCGATGATTGTAGCGAGTAAAAAATTATTATTAATGTTGATTACTAATAATTGTTGTTTGTTGTGATTTTATGTTTTATGTTTTATTCACCATCACTTCTTTGATCACACTTCGTATAATTCGGTCGCGAAATTGCTTGGATTCTTGTTCACCAAATCCTCCCAAAATGATATCGGACAATTTCATAAATTCTTGGTTATCTGGCGTATCCATTTCAGTATAATTCGGATGTTCATCTGTCCATTGTTTCATCGTTCGGCAGTTCTTGTTCGCCACTCGCTCCACTAGTTCTTTTAGTTTGTCCTTTGAATTGTCCTCTCGTTCCCATACATTGTTATCGCGAATATACAAGGTTTCGCGTTTCAAATCAGTACAATGAAGGGGTCGTTGATACATATCCAATTCGCGAAGTTTGTTCACCAATATCCGTGAAATGCCGTTCACATAGCCCAATCTGCCTGTTTCAGTTAAGTCTTCTATGTCTAGCTTCATGTTCTCCAAAAAATCCGATATATTCATTGCATCTTTACACTGTTCGTTCAAGAAGAAATTCAGATTAAACTTGTTGTTTTGCGTGTTGTTTATGGTCTTCCCCTCTTTGACTGCCTCAAGTAGTTGTTTTTGTAATTCTTGGTTCTCGTGTTGTTGTTCAATTAATAGTTCTTTGAATTCTTGGTTTTGTTTAACCAATTCCATCATCGCACTGTTATCACTCGGTAAAGATATCCTTTCTTGTTTTTGTTCGTTGTTACCAGTTGATTGAATAGACATACATTTTTTTCGGTGACCCCATAAACCCATACGAGACTTATATGTCTTGAAACATACGTCACATGTATGCATAATTGCGTTGGCGTTTTTTGGCGTAAAATTTGTAAGATTTGTAAGTTTTTTATGTTTTGCAGTGGCAGTATGTCTACCCCAGTCACATTTTTTACTGCATCTAAAATCACAATCGTCACAATAATATTTTGTAGTGTTTTTGGGCGTAATTTCTGTAAGCATTTGTAATATATATTTGCTTACACATTTTTACGCCTAAATCGTTTTTTCAAAACACAATAAAAAAAGTATGCAGCCAAATTATTCATTGAAAAATCGCATTTACTGCATTATGCTTTGAACCAAAAATGTGTGTTTTTGCAAGAAAAAACTTTTCTGAGAAAATGAAAATTGGACATTTTTAAAAATGTCCAAAAGTCTATTTCTGAAAAACTTTTTTGTTTTAAAAAAAACATGCACTTTTATGTCGGATAGATATTTGTAGTATATTATTGCCGAAAATGCCTGTTTTACGCCCTATAATAAAAACCAGTTGTAAAATGTTAAATAGGCGATGGTTATTTCAAATATGACGTCATATCCCAAAATAAAACACGCGTCTAGAGGAGTATCTGATTTTACCGTATATCCGTCGTGGGTCGGCATTTGTATTTCAACTGTGCGAAACCCTTTTTTATATGCTATGTATGTCCATATAGAACATACATACGTCATCGCAAAACCCATCTGCGCTTGTCTTCGGATATGCAGCGGATTATTGTATAAGGTGAACATGTTATATAAAGCAATCGTTCCCATGACAATCAATGATTGATTTGTATTTATATGTCTCTTTGAGGCGATTTGGGTGTTCGTTTGTTTTGAATTCATGTTTGATATGATATACGCGATGAACGCATGAAATAATATCAACGATTTCAAATCAAATAAACGATCGCCGAAATACAAACCAAATGTAGTCACCACTCCACCTTCTTGAAATCCTTGTAGAAATATGCCGATATACTGAGGTAATTGATATTGTCTATATAAGCCATGTATATACATAGGTTTGATAACACGCGTTTTTGTATGATGTAAGATACACTCAATTGCGGTCCAAACAAGCGTGGAACCTACCATAATGCGAAAGCAATCGGTTGTGTTGAGTGATATGTATTCTTCTAAACACAAACAAACAGAAAATAACGAATAATATATTTTTTTGTTCCCGTTTGTAGCGAAATCGCCTTTTCTGATTATATAATAGTTATGATTGAACATATTATATAATTATGAAAGTAAACTTTGAGTATGTTTGTTAACTATATTATACCAGATATGCATTAACATCCACAATCATCTTTCAACTTATACGTCATAAAAAATGCCTGGACCTTGTTTCCGTATTTTGCTGGTTCCACATTTGCGTCATTGTCATTTAATGTGCGCACCATGTTGTTGCGTTTCTTTTTGTTCAAATAACGTTGGTAACTGTCGTGCTTGACGCCTTGATTGGTGTTATTAATATTGCTTTCTAATGCCGCACGTTGTTGTATGTACATAGAACTACTTGTTTGACTTTGCTTCATAATACGCCGTTGGCGAGAAAGAAAGAAGTTTATATCATTACATTGGGTGCAATGTAAATAATTGCATTGACTACATTTGGATTGAGACATTGTGTATATATATATTTCGTATACAAAATTATCTACAATCATTCTAAACATACAAATCTAAACGCAATGGGAGGCGTCTACTACTTGTGTATGATTGTCGCGAGCAAACTTATATGGAATATATTCCGCATTTCAATATAATATCTATGTATGTATATATTATGTTGTATCCTATCATTATTTCCAGCATTGTCATGCTTGTGCTAGACATCGCCTATTTGTCTACTTTTGGCAAACCCTTTGTGGACCAAACCGTCATGATTCAAAAATCGCCTTTTGAACTCAATTACATAGGAGCCATGGCCAGTTATTTGTGTATGATAATTGGGCTCAACTATTTTGTAATTTCCAAGCAAGGCAGTCTTCAAGACGCGTTTGTATTAGGTTTTGTGATGTATGGTGTATACGATGCGACCAATATGGCTCTGTTAAAAAAATGGTTACCCGATTTAGCATTAATGGACACGTTGTGGGGCGCAACATTAATGACTGTAACCACATTTTTAACATATCAAAGTATAAATCTATTGAATCTATAATTCACTCTATTATTTTGTAACCATATTGATTACAAAATGCCTGTAAATCGCCATATTCCTCACCGGGGTTTCCCATCGCTTTCTGTTGCGTTTCTAAGGATTGTTCGTCTGGGTCATAATTCCAAGCACTATAAAACTCATCCTCGGCATCTTCATCATCAAAGACAATTTGTTGATTTTCGTAGTCAATTGTCCCACCAAATTGAAATATCCGTTGTTCCCATATTGGCGAGAAACTCGCATAATATAGCCAATTGTCTATATAGATTTCTTTCGGATTCTCAGGTATGTTTGTTTGAAATAACTTATTGTATGTTTTATTGACTGCGTATTTTCGTGCATGTTGTAACACTTTGTGCTTTGGTTTGTCATCAAATGATTGATTGTATTTTTCTACGTCTTGTGACTCAAACGTATCGCATGTATCGTTAAGACTCTCTTGTTCTTTTGTCACATTTATTTCAAAATATTTTTTTATAAAGGGAGCCAGATTGTTCGCGTCAAGACACATGGTGACTATACAATTGCCTATCTGATGATGCATATTATTTGGTTCCACTCCCCATAGATAGCGGGAATAGGATACATAGTCCATCATATAATTATCCTCTGCACAATCCATAGGATATGCTTGAAATGCGATACTTGCTATATCCAATAGATAATCAAATGTTTCTTCTTGAAATCCAGAGAAATAGAGTTCATACGCCCAAAATAGTGATTGTTCGGTATCGCGATTCACAATAGTTAGCAGTAACGTTTGTTTTATATCTGATATAGAATACAAATAACGCGATAACATCACTTGCTTTTTCACTACCGTCGGCTCCATCTCCGTAGTGTCTTCTTCGTTGGTAAAATAATTTTCATACATCGTTTAATATGAAAAGCATAAAACTGGTATCTTTATTCAATTTTGTTTTCACTCTAATGTACGGTTCTCTACTGCTCGTTACAAGTATGCGCACATAAAATATAAATTCCAATGTTTTACTTATCATATCATATTGTAATCACAATTTGCTTAGGTCTGTAATATCATATATATGCGTTTTAGATAAAATTGCGCGCTTCCTATAAGAATCCAAAAAAATCTTCGTATACATTATAGAATCATGCCAATGAATAAAAAGCAAACGGAGAAGAAATACGTGAACCAGAGAAGGAAGTCTCGCACGCTAAAAAAACAGTCTGTCAAATCCGGTGGAAAAAAACACGTCGCTATCAGAAAACCATCTCATATAACCAAAAAATTGTTAGAACTATTGAATATGGTAAAGTTGTATCATTGGAAAACACATTCTTACGCTGAACACAGTGCTACCGACGAACTATATGCTAGTTTGAATACGCATGTTGATTCATTCGTGGAGGTATTATTAGGTAAGACCGACAGTCACATCAACAAAATGGAAAAAAACCTGAAAATGATTGACCCCAAGAACACAAAAGACCTGAAAAAGTGCGTATACGAATACCGCGACTATTTTGTAAGTATGAATAAGATATTCACTGAAAAAGACAGCGACATTTTGAATATACGAGATGAAATCATAGGTGACTTAAATAAATTTTTGTATCTGTCTCGTTTTAGATAAAGTTACGGTTTATTGTAATGTGATAACATGCCGTGCAATTTAGGTAAATAATTTAATTCCTTAGGGTATTTACCATGTATTTCTTTATATCGCATGTTTTTAGGCAACATTTTCTTTTCCTGATTTTGCTTGTATTTGTCCACGCGTTGTCTCCAAAGTCGTTGAATAATGCGTATCCAAAATGTTTTTAATACCACATAATAGACATCGTTACGAATATACAACTGCATAATTTCAATGCTTGAACATCTGCGAAGCATAATGCTATACGAATGTAGGTATTCTTGAATTTTATCTACTGGATATTTTGTAAAGATATTCCCGGACACCGAATTTATATACAGAAAATTTCCTGATTTTGAAATGTGCTTGTAAATACCAACATAATAACAACCATCGTTTTTGTCTGAATCCAAATGGCGATTGTCGTCTTGAAATATTGCGTTAATTGTCGCATCGTCGTCTTCCGGGTCATCTACTAGCTCAAAATCATCATCTGTGCTATCATCGTATTCTGAATTTGATGCTGTAGTTAACGCAATCACACGTGACCCATCAGATGAACTGGACCCCGAACTGGATGTAAGCGAGTTGTTACTATGTGCGCTGTTGTCTTGATATCCCATTGTGCTTATTGTATCTTCGTCTGAATCATAGTTACTCATTCTGCAGGATTCAATTTTATATACAATACTGCGAAGTTGTATTTAGATTTGTATCATAACTAGATTATAATCGTAACATGATGATGATAATACCGAATTTAGAAATTGTATGGGCGCAAATCAAAAGTAAACATATGATTTTTAATGTGGTAGTATAGTATAGAGAACATCATGTCTGAACATCCGAACCCACCGCATCATTGGCTAATAAGACGGAACAGGAAAAAATAGAGGTAATTGTCAACCCGTTACAATATTACGTGAAAGTGAGTTATATGATCACCTATATTTTGTTGTTGACTACCGCAACCATTACCTTTATTGAAGCGATTACTACATCAAATGCGACTGTGCGTCATATTCTGAACCTAGAAACGGTTATCTCCATTATTGCTGGTTATTTTTATTCGTTGTTCTTGGGAAGGATAAATAAATCAAGTGAAGAAGACGGGGCAATAGACTGGAAGGAGATGAACAAAACTCGCTATGTAGATTGGTCTATTACTACGCCCTTCATGTTGTTGGTATTGTGTGCGGTTCTGGGTAAGAATGTTGGCAAAACAGTCGGATTATCCACATTTGGCGCAATTGTGGCATTAAATTATTTCATGTTGCTAACTGGATATTTGGGCGAAATAGACTTAATGAATAAGTCGCTTGCTGCATTGTTTGGTTTCGGCGGTTTGTATGGTATATTTTATCTAATTTATAAGACTTTCTTGGAGAATAAGAACGTCCTCGCAAATAACATACTCTTTGGAATTTATCTGGTTATTTGGTCGCTGTATGGCGTAGTGTATTTCTTAGACGAAGAATACAAGAATATTTTCACGAATATCCTAGACGCAATCGCAAAGAGTGGCATGGGCATCGGATTGTGGGCATATTATACAAAAATCGTGACTCTATAAGAGAATTTGTGATATTACAAATGTAATTACAAAAATAGTATTGTAATTACAAATAAATTTGCCACCCTAAAGAATCGAACTTTAATTTCATCCCCGCAATTGGGATTAATCGCAACCAGCCGTGGCCAATATATACAGAGATAAAAATTGAATGGGACAATATGATACTTTCTTTTATGATAGTTAGTATGAACAACCACAATATAGTGAAGGGTTACAAAGGCATCATGGATTTAGATTTATCTACTACCGACCCAAAATATTGGAAAGACATGGTAGCGCAGCATACCGAAGATATTAACGAATACATAGCCGACCAGTCTAACCGACCTATCCATTTGCGTTACGAGAATACTATTTGTCGTGCTGAAACAAATCTCAATAATGACCGCGCGGCTATCGCGCAAATCGCAAAGGACAATTGGGACGCAAATACACGACGACATCAACTGCGAGAAGAGATAGACAAGCACGCGAAGACTCAACCCAATGGAATTACAAATACAAACTCTGCGACGTAGTCACATATTTTAAAATCATTGGCTCCACCTGCTTTAACTTATGTAACAATTCAATTTGTCCTATTTCCTCGCAGACATTCGTGAGCTCTTTTACCATGGTCACGATTTTCAATAACGCCTTGTTAAAATCACCGATGGAGATTTCTTTTTCTCCTACGTTATCTTGAATGAAATGCTTACATTCATACTCTGTGTTACATTCGCACCATCCCATTGCCAGGTCCATCAAATCGTATTGCAATGCATCCGGATAGTTGTATCCCGTCCACAAACGATTGTCATTTTCGGTGTCTTCATAGTGGTCAAAGATATCTTTCAATAAATCAACGCATTTAGTCACGTATACATCACTGGAGTTGGGGACCACTTGTTGTTTCTCGTCTGGAACTTTTATATCCGCCAGACAAGACAATACCCCTACTATTTGTTTCGGCGTAAACTCAGCAAAGTAGTCTACTCGCGAGCAAAGTTGCGAAAGAACCAACGGATGTGCCTCGGCGAGATTGGAAGCAATCTTTCCAATTGGCGTAAAGTGATAATCTGTTCCAGATTCCGAGCTAGTTTCTTGGATATATTTGTTGTTCAGCAGGATTTGACATATTTTATCGGTATTGGTTTGGATATATTGTTCATTATAATACAGATTGTTTCGCAGCGAATTCAACTCATTCTCCATGTTGTATAACGCTTTGACGTGTTCTGTATCCGGTTTGATATTCTTGTATTGAGTTTCCATTGTTATTATTTCACGTTCAACCTCTTTTCGCTTTTTGTTTCTCAAGGTGGGCAGTTGAGTTAGCAGGTCCAAATATCGGTCACACAATGTTTTGGATGTTTTCAACGACCCAATACTTATGGTTTTGGCTTCCATATCCTTTTCTAGCGCCATGATTTCTTCGTTGTATTGGCGTAAAATCACGGAGATTTCGGTTTGAACCATACTTTTTTGTGCGAACAAGTGGAAATCGCGCGTGCATCCGTTTTTTATCAAATTCAAAATGAGTGAATAAGAGATATGGAACTTAGAGGTGAGTTTCTGCGGCTTGCCTCCCAACAGTTTTTTGTATTCTTCTAGAGAAGGCATTTTAAACAGATTGTTACAGTGGACTACGTGACCGATTGTATCTATTCCACGACGTCCAGCGCGACCGGCCATCTGCGTGTATTCATGCGCATGAAGAAAGCGAGAATGGTTACCATCAAATTTGGTTAAGTTGCTGAACACGACTGTTTTGATTGGGCAGTCCAGACCAATGGCGAACGATTCGGTTGCGAACAATATATATATGTATTTTTTGGAAATCATCAACTCCACGATTTCGCGCAAGATGGGAATCATGCCCGAATGATGGATACCGATTCCCTTTTCAAGCAACGATACCAACTGAATGTATTCAGGCAACTCCATGTATTCTCTGTAATTAGGCAATTTTCGTAGAATAGCGTCGCATTCTTTTTTGATAGTAAACGGTAACTTGCTGTCTTCAGGAAGAATCGGAATAGTTATGTCGTGTGCAAGTTGCTCTACCATTTTACGCGAGAATACGAAGACAATGGCAGGTAGCATATCGCGTTCATGTAGAAACTTGGCCAACTTGTTTAACATGTCCTTGCGATTGATAAATACTTTGTTTTCTTGATACACTTTCATTAAATCCGTTAATTTTTTATGGGAATTCTCATCAAACTTTCCATTTGCGTCTTGTAGTAACACCAATTTGTTGGTATTTTTCTTGATATCTTGCTGCGTTGCTTTGTCTTTGATGTGCTTGAATACACCTTCGTTGTTAGTTAGAAACCCGTAATGAGTGAGTGGGACTACGCGATGATTTGTGGAAGCCAAATAGACTTGTTTACCACCTTTTTCTACCAATCCTTTTTCGCACCATTTCGCAAATCCCTCGGGGTTGTCAATGGTGGCCGAAAGCATCACCATCTGAATATGGGGAGGCAACATCAATATTGTTTTTTCCCAGGTTTGGCCGCGGTCGGCGTCGTTGATATAGTGGACTTCGTCAAATACTACACATGCGAGTTCGGTTTGAACGTCAATCTGGAACTGCAGACCAGGAGCACTGTTCGTATTGTCTTTTTCCAACTCGGAACCTGACGTAGGAGTAGTAGCCGTAAACAAATAATTCATCAAAATCTCAGTGGTCATGATCAAGACGTCTGCCTCTGGATTGGTTTTGATATCACCGGTGAATAGACCAAAGGAAATATGAGGATATTTCTGGGTGAATTCATAATATTTCTGATTGGAAAGCGCTTTGATAGGACTGGTATAAATCACCTTTTTCCCTTGTTTTTTGAAGTGAGTAATTGCGAACTCGGCTGGAAGGGTTTTGCCCGAACCAGTATGCGCAGTAATAAGGACGTGTTGCTGTTTGACGATGGCTTCGATTGCGTATTTTTGGAAATCGCTCAAGGGAAAAGGATATTGGTTGAAATGTTCATTGTGAGGTGTGTCTTCCGGATATGGTTGTGTGCATAAGTAAACCATGGTTACAATATAAGTAGTGAAAAATATTTATATTGTTTTGTAAAATAGATTGCGGGAATGATAAACACAATCAATCACAAATAACATAAATACTACCCAATAACTAATATTAATAAATGAAAATTTGTCTTGTTGGGCCGGGTTATAAACCTATACCCCCCGTTGGATGGGGAGCAGTAGAATCGGTAATTTGGGATTATTATGTGAATTTGAAAAAAATGAATCTGGATGTAGATATTATAAATAATAAAAATTTACGAGAAGTTATCACTCATATAAATAAAAGCGACTATGAAATAGTTCATATTATGTATGATGACCATATCGTTATTGCGCCCTATATACAAATAAATTGTAAACTATTGTATACGTCACATTATGCGTATATAACTCACAATCAGTTTGAAACCCAATATCAACATTATTTTATGAACATTTTCAGAAATGTATTAGAGAATAAAGAACGCGTAACCATTTGTGCGATTAGTCAACAAATTAAAGACAAATACGTTTCTTATGGATATCCGGAAAATAAAATTCATGTTATGCATAATGGAGCACGTGATGATACATTTCAGTACATTACAGAACCGTCAAATGCTAATAAGTCTGTATATTTGGCGAAAATAGAAATTAGAAAACGACAATATGTATACCAATCTATTCCAAACATTGATTTTGTAGGCAACTTTCATAATTCTTCATTTGACATTACAAATTCAAATTATTTGGGCGAATGGAACAAAGACGTTTTATATAAAAATCTGTCATCGTATGGTAATTTGGTATTGTTATCAGATGGAGAAGCAGACCCATTAGTAGTAAAAGAAGCGCTGATTTGCGGTTTAGGTGTTGTTGTAAGTGAATGTAGTGCTGCAAATATAGACACAAATTTAAATTTTATTGATGTTATCCCAAATAACAAGTTATACGATATTGGTTATGTAACAAATGTAATCAATCAAAATAGAGAAGTGTCACAAAAAGAACGCGACGCCATACGTAAATACGGGTTAGAAACGTTTTCTTGGAAAAATATAACACATCGTTATAAAGATTTATTGGAAAGTTTGTAATTCTATTAGTTTTATTATGAAATATAATACATATTTATATTTCATATGAAAGTATTTTTGGATTGTGGAACAAATTTGGGTCAAGGTCTCACGGAGTTTGATAAAAAAATGAACTTAATTGGTCAAGATGATTGGAAGATTTACTGCTTTGAACCCAACCCGGATATTCAATTAACTACTCTGTTTCCGAAAGCAAACAATATTGAATATATTCAAAAAGCAGTTTGGATTGAGAATACACAATTAGAATTTCGTATGCAGGGAAAATCAATGAATGATTTAAAGGGTTTAGGAAGTAAATTAGAAGTGGTAGACAAAAAATATAACCCCGACAATTGTAAATTTAAACTGCAACAAGTAGACGCATTCGACTTGTCTGAGTTTATCACAGATTTAATTCGTGCGGACAGTAACGTTGAGATTTATGTAAAAATGGACATTGAAGGTGCCGAATTTGAGGTATTACAGCATTTGATCGAAAAAGATACTATCAAATATATAAAAGAGATTTTTTGTGAATGTCACGGGAGATTTCGTTTTCCACTTGAAAAACAGAATCATCCCATAATCAAGCAACAAATTAAAGATATTGAACATAAATTGAAACATGATGTCGAAAAGCACAAAGTGAAGTTCCATTTTTGGATATAATTGAATATACCTTTGTTGATATATTCAATTAGTAGTAGTCTACATTAAAGTTTGTATCCGAATAACTCGAAATCTTTCTTAAATACATGATATATTTTTTTCTTTTGTTCTTCGGTCAACTCAACCTTGTTTGAAGACTCATTTTTACGCGTTTGATTTACTGTGTCGAGCGTAATCGACGACTGTAAATGAGGTTGTATTTGATGATATACATAATTTATACCATTTTCATAGTCTTCCATACGAATCAAAAATGACACTGATAGAACGTCGTTGCTATCATATACCCATTTGTGTTGATGTAAAGGATTAAATGGTGAATGTGACCAATGAGTAGGACATCCTTTGTTTATCCATTCATCTACACTAATATTATAAAAATCTTTGACACTTTGTTCATAACGCGGTTTTCGGTGTTCATTATACCAAGATAATACTAATTCGTAAGGATGACGAATTACACTGAATGAGAAACTATTTTTATATTTTTCTTTGAATACATTCTTCATTTGATTTGCGGTAATATGATAAAATGGTTTGTTACCGTGTGTTTTATCATTCCAATTTGTTAACCCTTCGTATAAATGCGTAGACGCACAACGAGGTTTGGATATAAAAAAATATTCTTGATTCATCCTTATCATTACATATCAATAATGTTTATGTTAGTTACAAAAATTATGTTAGTCCATTATAAAATTCAATGTCATCTGCAAATATAACTCTGATTTGATTCTCTGTTTCTTCTTGTAATACATAGTCATCTTTGTTTGATTTGTTTTCAATATTAACGCGGCGGTCAAACATTTTGTATACGTGTTCATTAATATCATCAAACTTATAAACTTTATTTACAATGACGTTGTCATCTTTGTCTTTAATCCACTTTGTTTGATATAATGGATTACTTAAGTTCCAATCCGGATTGAATTTTTTATGTAATGGTTCTTCCCAATGAGTTTTACAATTCATTTGAAATACCCATTCTTCTATTGTGTCTGGATAATAGTTTTTGACTTCTTTGCGAACTACATTAGGACTGTATTTATGATAATAATACCAAGACTTTACTAGGTCTACCGGATTTCGTATAAAACAAAAACTCAGTCTTGCATGATAATGTTGTTTACCAATTTTATTACGAATCATATTTGCAGTAATATGATTAAAATACGAATTACCTAATAATTTATGGATGCTATTTGTGCCTGTTTTTGGAATTGATATATAAATATATTTCTCCATTTACGATATAAACTTATAACGGTTGTATTTTTATATTATAAATGACAAAGTTATTTTTAGATTGCGGAACAAATCTTGGGCAAGGTTTGAAACAATTTGATGGTATGTATAATTTGTTTAATAATCAAGAGTGGGACGTTTATACATTTGAACCAAATCCTCATATTGATTTATCTAGTATGTTTAATCATGTGCAAAATTTGACCAAAATACCCAAGGCAATCTGGACCGAGGATACCAAGTTATCGTTTTCTTGTAAAGGAAAAAAAGACCAGACCGAAAGAGATAAATACAGCGAACATCGGTTTCAGGGAGGAGGTTCACAATTAACTTCAACTAATCACCAGAAAGATATTCCGACACATATTGAAATAGAGAATGTCTTCGTAGACGCTATCGATTTCAGTAATTTTTTATTGAAAAATAAAGATAAATATGAGCAGATTTACGCAAAATTTGATGTAGAAGGAGCAGAATTTAAAATTATCGATAAATTAATTCAAGATGATACTCTCAAATATATTGATATGCTTTATATGGAACCACACGGACGTTTTTTCTTTCAACAACCCGAATGGTCAATGAGAAAAACTGAGATTGACAACATTGAAAATGAGTTGTTAAATAAATGCAAACAACATACAAACGTTAAGTTATGGAGTTAATCAATATAATTTATAGATTATATTTCTGACGCAACTCGGTTGAGAGACTATTCTTCCATTCATCATGCCCTTTCCTTGACATCTTATCTGTTGTTCGCTTACAATACTGATTAAATATTTTATCAAATTCGTCTTTTGACATGAATTCGCCATTATTTACTTTTCTATAAGATGATGCCGAATAAAAATTTTTGGGGTAATTCAACGCAAGATTAGAAACAAGATTTCCTTGACTTATAATCATTTCGTAGTCGTTTCCTTTTGATAATTCTTCCCAAAATTTACTCGAATACTCATAATCGCCATGAGGAGGAAACTCATAATTCAGATATTTCTTATGCTCTTCACCATCCAAAGGTACGCAGTGCACGTAAATACACCCAATCTTACCCCAATTATGTAGATTTTTAAACAAATTGTATTGGTTGTGCACATGTTCGGATGTGCCGTGGTCAGTAATCAAATCGTATTGGTTGTCATATGTGTCAGTAATTGTTGTAAGGTCTACGGGGATAGCCCCATTCTGACCATTCCAATCAAACGATGTATGATTATAACCATTTTTTGTATAAAACTCTTTTGCTGTTTTAATTCCATCAAAAAAATTTTGGTGATTGTTCAATACTTGGTCACCAAGTTCGAGCATTTTTACATCTGGACTATTTATTTTGTCCAAAGCATACTCTTTGACAAACTTATACTGATTTTCACAGATACCCATTATAAATGTATATACTCATTATTATTTATATACATTCATATTGTTAATTACATAAATATTCAAAGTAAGGTAAATGCTTGTGTGTATTGTTCACCAATCCATGGAATAATTCAGGATATTTCTTGAAAATGATAGCAAAGACAATTTGTTCGTTATTTATACAATTATTGTCTATCATTTCTTGAAAAATAATTTTACTTTCGTCTTTAATTCTATCTATTATCTGCTTTGTTCCAGAAAAAATAGTAGCAGTCGTAAAATGGTCGTTATGATACATAATGTCCGTTGGATTGAGATTATTAAACAAACTTTGTTTTATTTGAATATTGAATTTTTCTGGATTGAGTTTGCTCATATGTGGCCATATTTTTTTCTGATTCAAATCATAGTTTTCAAAAAAACGACTACATCCTGCGTCTACCCACATAAACATATTACTATTGAAATAGTTTTCTCTGGCTACGTCACTTAACCATATTATTTTGTTCATAATCAGTAAATTGTAAATAGGTAATTTTACTTCTAATCTGTCTACTCCACGTATTTTTCTCAAATAATCTTGATTTTTTACAATTTCATTTACTTTGTCTTCATATTGAAAATATTCTATGTCTTTCTTTTCAATAACAATGAACTTTGTATTTTCATAATCTGAACGTTCGTTTTTGATTTGTTCGTATGTAGATTCTTCGCAGTATACTACCATTGGAACGTTCAAACGCATTGTTTTTTTCAACCACATAATATAGTCGTTAATTTTTCTACCATCTCCATTGGTCTCCCTTCTTATGTTATAAAGACCAGTTACAACAGTTACCGGAGTTCTCATGATAATATACATGGTTCATATCATTTTATATTATTATACACATCAAATATTATATAAAAAGGTAATGATGGTCATATATATAAGAATGACTACTGAAGCATATGTTATGATTGCTTACGGAGACAAATATGTTTTGGAAGCGGTAAATTTGGTAAAATCTATCAAAAAGTTTGATAATACAAGACATTTTTTATTGGTTTCCAATATTGCTTCGCACGAGTTGTTTGATAAGGTCATTAATGTTGAACACGAATTCGTAAATGAAACTAATAATCATAATAAATTTTGTGTATTAGCACGTATTATGGCACCGAAATATGTTGAATACGACCGATTTGTCATGATCGATACAGATATACTATGTATGAACCATCCAGAATATATGTGGAATACTTTTAAAAGTAATGATAATTGTTTCAATTGTATTTGTGGACGTGATGGTTCAGCATGGCACTGGGGTCACATTGATAAAATAAACAAACAAAATAATCTTTCTATGTTGCCTATGCACGGAGGTATTATTTATTTCAACAAAACATCTGACAAATTTGCAAAATATTACGAAGATTTATTAGACGGATTGTCACATTATGACCAATTGGGATTCAAACGTCAGTTTCGTAATCAAGCGATGACTGACGAGGTCATTATTTCTTATGCAAACGCAAAAAATAATATTATTCCCTTTGATTTTGCTAATTATCCAATTGTGTCATTCAATCTGAATCATACATATCCAGTAAATGAACACATCATTTCGTGGGGAACAAGTAGCACAACATTCAAAACAACTGGTCCTACATTATTTAATCATTTTACCGGACTCAATGAATATCCTCATATAGGCAACTTGTATAACAAATGGTTAGAAAAGTTGAAAATTTAGCTGTAATAATAGTATAAATAAAACCATTCATCTATTATCCCTCTTTGTGGTATGATAGTATTGAATAATGATGGATGTTGACGATACATTGTTGAAATCAATTGTTGATCACATCCTATAAACTGCTTGTGTTGAATATATAATTCGAACACTTCATAATATTTTTTATGCAGCGTATACAAAATATTTTTATGACCACCAAACATTGACCCTGAAAAATGCACTTCATTATTATAAAAAATATTTGGAGTGTTTACAAATGGGCGTAATAATATAATATCTAATTTATCTTCCGATATCTTGCTTTGATTTGGGTAAGTATGTAAACATTTTACACTATGTATGTTACGCACATTTCCGATGTCATTCCATATAAAATAGTCACTCTGAAATGGATTCATATCCATCGCTTCTTTTACAAAATTAAATTTGGAATTCCATATAATATAACATTCTTTTCTACGTGAAATATGTTGTTGAGGGTCAATCTTTTCTTGATGTTCCCATACATCAGGATATTTTTGAACAATTTCAAAGTCTGTTAATTCCTTTACTACAATTTTGTAGTTTACGTGTTTATTTTGCTCAAATATGTCGGTTAGATATTGCTTATCTGATGCCTGAGTAAATACTATTATATTTACTTCTTGCAAATTCAACACAAATGCACGAATCCAATTATCATAACTTTCGTGAGAATGTTTGCTTATTTTTGTCTTATAATAACAAGAAACTATCGTTGTCATGATGATACAGTATATCCAATAATTTTTATATATCCTTTCTGTTGCACATTTACAATCATTATACTTTAGACACTTTGATTGATGATATGTTCCAATCGTAAAATCAGATTTGTATTCAAACGAAATGAAAATATGTTGTCCTATATTATAACTTGTATTATGGATTTGCAGAAAGGAAACAAAATGGTCGGAGTAGTAAACGGATTGTATTATGGACAACAAGAGCGCACCGATGAATTAAATGAGCGCATCCAGTCTAGAAATCTTCCCGACTCTCCTTTAGCCCCTAACTTCAACTTCCGCGCAACTCCCACCCGATATACTGATTTTTCTACGATTGATACTAAGAAAACGTATAATGAACCCATTCTTCCTTATCCCACTTATAATAGCAACGCCAATTTTAACCCTGGAAACTCCTCGGGACCTGTATCTGGGTATACATCCAACATTGCGACTGAAACTATGCTCCGCAACCAACATTTCGCTCTTCAGAATGGCGGCGACCAAGGCGTCTATGTTCCTTCTTCCAACAGCACCTTATACAAAACCACCGTCGTGTCCAGACCCAGTGAGCAACCTTATCCTATGTTGTTCAAACAGGAATTATTTAGCCAAGCCCCTCACCCCAACGTTCAACAGAGCGTGATTGGCAACGACCAATTCTTTAATCATACGCGCACTCAATTGAGAAACTCTGCATAAACGCCTTTGAAAATAACATATAACTTTATCCTATTTAAATATATACGGTATATTTAAATAACAAAATGAAAAATGAAAATATGATTTATAAGCTATTATGCAATATTGCGATTGCCTATGTAGGTTACACCGCTTATAAATACGCAGAAAAAAAAATGGGTGATGAAAACGATGATGTAGAAGGATTTACTCAGTTGGAACCCTTCGTGTTGAAACGAGACAAGGATTGTTATGATGAATTTTATTCCAGCGTCTTTGATGAAATTCACAATTCGGCTAAGCTCGCAAGTTGGGAACTTACACAAGTGTTGAAAATGACCCTACCCGATACAAATCATAGCGTGTTCCTTGACATCGCAAGTCGCACCGGAGAACGCGTCAAAGAACTGGAGGACGGTGGATATCGCGCATATGGCATTGAATCGTCCAATGCGTTGATTTCTCACTGTGAACACAAGCATCCCGATTTAGAGATACAGAAGGGTGTTCACACTGATTCGTTGTTGTTTGAAAAGAACACCTTCACGCATATTTTGTGCTGCGATTTTGCTATCTATGAAACTAAAAACAAACAAGAGTTCTTTGGTAATTGTTTCCATTGGCTTCAACATAACGGATATTTAGTGTTACATTTGGTGGAGCGTAGTTGTTTTAACGCGGTGTCTCCTCGTGACGATGATGAAATTAAGTGGTTGCCTTTGATTCCCGAGGATAGAAAGCAATTGCGTAAAGTAAAAGCAAATTACGAAGATTTTGAATACGAAAAGAGTTTTCATTTCCCCGTAAACGTGGATAAAACCAACGTGGTTATGTTGCGAGAAACATTCACCGATAAAGCGACCAAGCACGTTCGTCAAAATGAGTTCACTTATCAAATGGAGGAAATCAAAGAGGTCTTAGCGATGGCCAAGAAAGCGGGTTTTATCTTTCACGCCAAAGCCAGTATGAAGAAGTACAATGGTGACCCTCATCAATATTTATATATATTAGAGAAGCCGATGTAACTTTCTTTGTATAATTATATAATTTATATTTGTATAATATATATTATAAACATGACTACGGAAGTGTCTCAAGTTATGTTGAAAGCCATTAATAATGGATTTGAGGAGAAAACTTTAACGTCTGAATTCGTTTGTGCGACACCCGATAGTCATGCACAAGAGTTAGCAACCGAAATTGCTTTGGTGCTTGAAGAAAATAAGAACGATACTTCATTTTTTAATTTTATGAAATTTACCGGGGATGTCGCGGGTCTACTTAATGGGCCCATGAGAATGGATAGAATCAAAAAGGAAACAGGAAAGGAAGATGGAGAGTTGGGACGTGAATACAATCTGGGTGCCCTACAAACAGAGATAAATGAGGCGATTGATACTGGATTTAATAAAATAAAGGAGACCAGCGGATGTTATAATAAAAGAGAGGATGTTTTAAACAAAGTAAAACAATTTTACTCTAACTTGCTCAATAGCAAGTGGAGATCGGTAAATCATGGCGAAGTCAATGTTGGAGGCAATAAACCCGCGAGAAAATATACCGACAATCTTCGCAAAAAGAAGGCAAAGAAGGATTGTGCAAATGTAAAGGGATGCAAGGTCGCATCTGGTTCCAAGAGAACTTATTGTCGCAAAACCAAGAACAATACCCGCTGCGTAAAGAAGAGCATGAGCAAACCAAATACCTGCAAAAAAACGTCAAGGTGCGGCGTTGCGTCCGGTTCTAATAGAACGTACTCTCGCAAGGCACATAACAAGACCCATAAGAAAAAGTAAATATAATGATTTAGTTCAAACCCCTATCAAAATATATTGACGCATTGTAGTATGCTTCAATATATTTTTTATACCCTCATTTGCACTTGTATCTTGCTATGGATGGTGACCAAAATAAAATACCCTTTTTGGAATATTCAACCCGTATATCATCAATACGATTATTGGCGTTTCTTATACCGAGAACCTTTCACCATCTATAAATACGTCCCAATCAAGACTAGATTTTGCGATTTTGAACAAGTTTTTACGTTTTCTTATTACGATTGTTCGCATCAACAAAAACAGTATTTACTGAATCTACTGCAGTGCTATTATTTACCAGATGATAATACCATTCATAACATTCATGAAAAAGATATGACATGTTACTTTTCAGGACATAGAGAACCTCCTTTCATTTCATTCTATTACGAAAAAACCCTTACCGACGATAAAAAACCACTGTATCTGCCCGAACCGACTGGTTGTGCGACCACCATATCAGTCAATATGTATTATCTACCCACTATACGAGAACATCAATACTCCCATCAAACGTTGTATTTTATGAATTATTTAACTACGTATAAGGACCGAGACGAAATGAAAATGAACCGCAGCCTCTTCCAAACACACGAATACAATCAACGCGTAATGAACCCAACCGTTCAACATACCCTTTTTAAGAAAGAAGGCAGTCTATATGACGGAATCATACCATATGTGGAATGGGCAACTTACACTTACGGAATACGAGAACTTAAGTTTCCGTCTTTGCCTCCACACATCCAAATATCTGAAGTCACAGAGAAAAATTCTCATATGGCGTTTGACTTGATCACGCTACAAGTGCAAGGAAACCTCCAAGCACAAGCATGTTTGTTCGATGTTCTTATCTTTCCAGAATATAGTAATCTAACAGAACTCATGACAAATAAATCGCTGATGATATATTGTTTGCGTAAAGGACAAGATGTTCTCGGACTCTACTTTTTCAAAAACACTATGCAACAGAATGAAGCGTCTGAGGGTTTCATTGTCCGACTCATTGCAAGTATATCCAATATAAAAGATACGAGAACATTTTACACAGGTTTCCTATTTAGTCTACAACAATTACTAAAAAATAACAGAAAGTTTAAATACCTCATGTTTGACAAATGCAGTCACAATGTATTGTTGTATGATGCGTGGGCAAAGCAGATAGGGAGACCCATAGACACGTCAACTACCGGGTATTATTTATTCAACTCTATTCATCCAAGTTCTCCCCTGGATGAAAAAAAAACATGCATTGTATTATAACCATTAACGGATGTATTTACCAGACCTAGCAAAAGAGTCTAATACGTATACTACAAAAACGCCTAAAAATGTATAAAGCAGGAACTCCTCGGTAATATTGTCCGTTTTTTCGTGTTGCTGCTGTTCTAGTAAATGAATCATATAGTTTATCTTCTCCATCAAACGAAAAAACGGACAATAT